>Ga0123342_1001871_pt1 | contig 35317 bp, 18 predicted proteins | sample Turbeawhitnodule_FD_89960 | JGI IMG/M metagenome (GOLD analysis project Ga0123342, IMG submission 89960) | Root nodule microbial communities of legume samples collected from Mexico - Turtle bean Mexico white nodule | ecosystem: Host-associated > Plants > Roots > Nodule | place: Mexico: Nepantla... | reverse complement strand
TCCCACATCGACTAGAGATAAGGACATTTCATAATATATAAGTGGGTGCAAACCTCAACCCTATGAGCCGGTTTTATGGGGTTGAGTTAGGCTTAAAGTCCACTTTGTAACATGGTATCAGAGCCATTTTGAGCATATCCTAGCGAGTATTTGTTGGGCCTATCGTGCCACCTGCTATCGGGCCGCTATCGGACCACCCAAAATATATAGTCCCACGCACGAGCTTCTAACCTCAACCCTATGAGCCGGTTTTATGGGGTTGAGTTAGACTTAAAGTCCACTTCGTAATAAGTATCAGAAATTCATTAGGCTACACTGTTCAATTATTTCCTGTCGATAATTTAATTAACTATTATTGATGTGATGTGTTTTTTTTTAAGAATAATATCTTGCCCTATTCTCAGATACATAATAAATATCTTGATTTATTTACTTAATAGTTTATAATTTTTAGAAAAGGACAGAATATAATTTATTAATGGGTGGCCTTTGTATTTTTTTTTATAAATTTAATTAAATTTTCTATAGCCTACTTAAAGTATACTTAATAAGTCCTTTGCAAACACAAAATAGTTAGCCTTTTAAATTTTCAAAATACTTATTTAATAGCACTAATTAATAACTGAAGGATACAAATAAAAGAAACTAAAAGGATATTCAAATAAATAAGAAAATACTTATTTTATAACGTATGGTATAAAATAGGATTGGCTTTAGTTAAGATTGAATACCAGACACATATTTTGTTAATAAGACAAAAATATCTATTGAAATTGTGACTGTTAAACTATATTTAAACATTTAGTAATAAGTGCTAAAAACATTAGATATTTTATAATTGAATGATTCATAATGTAAATAAGGTAGTAAACAAATTATTTCACTCTTCCTAAATAGAGATAAAATATTCTTTCAAAACTATGTATTTTTAATTTCCATTTTATTTTCTATTTTAAATAATGACAATTAATGTTAGAATGTTTGGTTTCACATCCTTATCATCAATTAAAGTCGAAGTAGGCTTAAGCTTATTGAAGAAACATGGCTCTTCCAAAATATTAAAAGATGGTTTAGACGTTTATAATATTAAAAATATTTTTTATTTAATTCCGAATGATTTATATGTTCCTAAAAGAAGTATTATATATTTTTTTTATACCTATTGAGTTATAAAATGATAATATTTTTTGCCATTTTAGAAAGACCATAGGTTTTTCTTTATTAAAGCTATTTATTTTATTTATTTTGAGTTTGAAGCTATTGATCACAAGAACATGAAAGGATATTTGTTTTAGAAAAAGAATAAATGGGAAAATGTATTATGTTCCCAGTTTTAATTAATTTAAATTTATGGTCACTATTCTTTTACAAATTCAACGCCACGTGATTCTTGTTTCTAAATTCGATGGTAAGTGTAAACGCATTCACCGCCCCCATGTCGTGATTCTCGTTTACATTTATTAATTATTACAAATATTTTTATATTATTTCTTTCTATCTATCTCTTTTTCACTAAAATATTGGAATCACAGTTGATATTTGCACTAAAATGATGTAATTTGATTTTGTAATTATAAAAATAGATTAAAAAGAATATTATAATGAGAATGATAAGTTAAGGTTGTTTTCATTTAACTGAAGTTCGTATCCCACCTTCGTTTTATTTTATATCGTTATTTAGACATGAATAGATTTTAGTATAATTTTTTAATTAATATCATTATATTATGATATGATTTTATATTCGCATTTTATCAGTATTAAAGTCTTCTTAATTGATCGCAAATTTTTAATTTTTAATTAATATCGTATTATTATGACAGGATTTTTACTTCGAATTTCAGAAGTATTGAAGTCTTCTCGACTTTTTTTTTCAATGTTTGAATATTACTTAAGCTCGATTTTTAACAAAATTCATTCTCAATCAAATAAAAAATTTCTATTTCTTTAATTTATATATTTATATAATTCTCCTAAGTTTCTATTATTACTTCTTTTCCTCTTTTTATTTTGAATCACCATATTAAGAAAGCATAAATAAAAATGAATTAAATTTTAAAAGTGTTTGGCTTGAATATTAAATAACACGTTGTTTATTAAATAAAATTTATTAAATATACAAATAGAAGAAATTCATTAAGAAAAAAGTAAAATTCACCAAAATTTAATCAATAATAAAGAAGTGTGGTATGAAAATGTGTTTGATAGCATGTTTGTATAATTTTAGTAATCTCAATTCAATACTCTTTTTTTAAAAATACTTATAATAGAAGTATAGTATAAAAAATAATGAAAATAAAATTATTATTAAATGGAAAACAGCTCCCTGTGTTTTTTTGGACAGTAACGTCACGTTAGTTATATTTATTCATGCTTTTAAGGTTACGAAGGTGACACAACCCGAAGACTGAACACAGAACAGAAGCTCCTCCACCACGAGACACAGGGTTCTGCAAAGCCACTCCCAAATCCAGATTCTGCTCCCATTTCCTTTCAGCTAACAAAAATCGTTTTCGCCAGAAAAAAAAAGGTTTCCTGCAATTGGCTCCGGCGAATTCTGCCTCCGCCGGTACTGATTTTACCTCTCTTCACCTTAGTACAATTCCACGATTTCCATTACTTCTCTTCCTCAATTTTTACTTCTGATTTTGAGATCAAAATTAATAGTTTGCATTTGCAGATTTATTTTAGCTCATGTCTTTCACAACTGAATGTACTCAGTAGTTGGCGTGCACTCGAATACCAGCTCTTGATTAGTCTTACAAGTTCTTCAGAACAAAAGAATAACAAATATTAATTCTTTTGAATCTACATTTATATATGCTGACTTTACTTGAATGTGTTCACGCTGCCAGTTGAATGATTTTGTTATATCTGAATTGACAAGGGATCTCGTGTTGTTGAAGCATTAAAGTGATTTGATTTTATCAAAAAAAAATTATGTCTCTTCTAATTACGGACTTGGTGTTTTCAGGGCGTGTGAATGTTTTCTTGCGAGAACTCGCAAAGTTGAAGTGCGATTTGTACTGAGTGAGACCCTCGCTGGCACTTAGCCAAAAACGGGAAGAAGAATGATTCCCTTTTCCAGCATACTGGGGCACGAAAAGTGTGAAAAATACTTAGTTTTTAGTGGAGAATCTGCCCTGGAGGATAATTTTCGAGCCTTTTTGTATCTTATTGGCCTTGCTTACTGTTTTATCGGATTATCGGCTATAACCGCTCGCTTCTTTCAATCGATGGAAAATGTGGTCAAGCACACAAGGAAGGTAGTGGAGGTAGATCCTGTTACTAAAACTGAAACTATTAGACATGAAAAAGTTTGGAATTACACTATTGCGGATATTAGCCTGTTGGCCTTTGGAACTAGCTTTCCCCAGATATCATTAGCCACCATTGATGCTGTACAAAACATAGGGAAGCTCTATGCTGGAGGTTTGTTTTCACAAAGCGTTTGTCCTGCTCCTTTCTTACCATGGATTATTAAAATCAAGTTTTATTTGTTTGTCGATTATCATCTTGGTGAATTTGAAATCTAGGGATTATATGTCAATAAGTAATATTTTTTTGCTACTATTTTTCATGTTCTTAAACCTATGTCTTTCTACTTTGACAGACAGTACTTCTAAACCGAAATTGTATTTTTATTTGTAGACTATATAGAATACTAATTCGGTATATTTTGAATTATTCTATTCATTCCCTTTGTAATTCGCTCAAATTGCTAAGCAAATGTTAATAGACCAAGCAAATGATTTTTCATTATTTCCCTTGTTCGATTGCTAAACAAATGTTAATATATATGTACACATACACACAATGACTAATACATTGTTCAAATTTGGTTTGGTTTCTCGGAAGTGTAAATAGTTGTTCTAATGAATGACTTGAGTGCTTACTGTGACTTTCTTCCTTTTAAATAATATTTGATTGTGCAGTATTTGTTTTATTATGAGCTTAATTTTTTATGGAATTGTTAAGGGGCTTTAGACTGTTAATAAACCCTTTATAACTACTGAATATTCAGGTTTAGGACCAGGAACACTTGTTGGTTCGGCTGCATTTGACCTTTTCCCCATCCACGCTATTTGTGTAGTAGTTCCAAAAGCAGGAGAGCTGAAGAAGATTGCGGATCTAGGGGTATGGCTGGTGGAGCTGTTTTGGTCATTTTGGGCTTACATTTGGTTATACATAATTTTGGAGGTAATCTTCCCAAATTATTGTTTGCTTCCTTTTTATTTTCATTAACTTATTTCTGGTTATTTAAGAATTCTAATTTGGCCTACATTTCTCGCTAGAAGACTTCTCAACTTAGAAACTGTAGTTAACCTGTGCAAAATTTAGAGAAAGATAGTGAGAAAAGTTGTTAGAGTGCCGCGCTTCCAAGAATGTTAAATATGGTTCTTAGGTTTCCATGGGCAATGTCTATAAGTGCATTTGCAACTGCATCTCCTAAGTTAGCACTGAATAACAATCTTGTGTCCCAATCAGCAAGTCAGAATAATTATAACTCTTGATACTTAAGGTTGGATAAGTTTAAAATCTTTTGGGAATACTCATCAAGAAACTGAAAAGTAGGTGTGGACTCCAAACGTTGTGACTCTGTGGGAGGCCTTGTTGACAGTACTACAATATGGATTACTATTGATCCATGCTTATGCTCAAGACAAACGTTGGCCCTATATTTCTCTAACTATGTATGTGCTTCTACTTGCTTCTTTTTTATTATATTTAATTAAGAGGATGTAAATTTCATAATTCTCTTGTTGAATCTTTCAAGTTTGATGCCTTGTTTTTCATTTAAAGTGCAAGAGATGAGAGGCCAGAGGATTGGGTACCAGAGGAGACTCCTTGTTTTCAACAGGAAGCCTATCAGAAGGTGAATTTCTCTGAGATAAAGCATGTTAATGAAGAAAATGGGGACATTGCTGATATTTTTTCCATTCATTCAGAAAACCCCACAGGTAGGTTTGGCTTGACTTATCACAATGTTTTCTTCTCATGAAACAGCTTGTTCAGCATTAGAAACATCCTGAAATGTCAGAGCCATCTTATGTGCAAATTTTGTAATTTGTAGATCCATTGTATGCCACAGTACCTCAAATAGATGATGAGGCTGAAATTTTAGATAAAGCTAAGGAAACAATGTTGGAGGATACCCAGTTGCTTACAATTTGGAGACAGCAATTTGTGGATGCACTGAGGGTACTTTATTTTATGTTACAAGTGTATCTTTAAGAAAACAACCACAACCTAGCCTTACTACATTATCAATTGACATTGTTGAGCTCTTGAAGAGCCAATTTTTTCATAAAACTATTTAGAGCAAGATCTTATTCTAACATTATTAATGAAACTGTAACTAACTGACTCAGTTAAAGGTAATTGGCCACATTTTATATCTCTATTTTAATTCACCACATTTTAAGCCTCTTACATTCACCGATGATTGCCATTTTTTCTGTTTACTTCTAGTTAAATTTCCTGATAAAGTTAGCTCACTGTTTATGATTTTCCAAATTCCCTGAATCAGTTTATGATCCTGCACAATCAAATGACATATGCAAAATTGTAAAATGAAAATTCTTAACTAGTCAAGCTGAATTTCAGTAGATATATCCTTATTGTTACTTTATGTAGTCATAAATTGTAGACATTAATTTAAACATGGAACTTACTGTTGAAGTTAGGAATTGGATAGAATTCAGGCATTGCAGAGAATATTGTGAACCTTAATGTACTAACAAATAATACTTATAAAAATTTCGAACATATATTGTCAATATCTGAAGTTCAATCTGTAATTTCAACAGTTGGAGAACCCAGAAACAAAAAAATTCAAAAATATGTATCTCCTCCTACCTCGAATTTTCTGGCAATTGCTGCTTTTACCATGGAGATTTCTGTTTGCTTTTGTTCCTCCTTGCCAAATTGCTCATGGATGGATCTCCTTCATTTGCTCCCTGCTTTTCATCAGCGGGATAGCTTACATTGTGACTAGGATCACAGATCTTATAAGCTGTGTTACAGGTTTTCTTTCTCACTCGATGATATTCCTGTCCTATTTTCAGATCATTATAGATTCTAAGTAGTCTTTACAATTGTCAGTTTTGCATTTTTGAGTTTTTTTTTCCTCTTTGACAGGAATAAATGCTTACGTGATAGCATTTACAGCCCTAGCCAGTGGAACCTCGTGGCCTGATCTAGTGGCAAGCAAGATTGCTGCTGAACGTCAAAAAACTGCTGATTCTGCAATTGCGAATATCACTTGCAGGTCTTACATTTCGACATTCACCTCATTCTGTCTTTAGGAATCACTCCCATGTCATCATTACATCATGAGTTGCCTTAACACTTTTCTTGAATCATTAGTACTTATTATATTCCTGGATGCTTTTGATATTTTACACTTTAGTAGTTTATACCTTGATTGTTCTAAAAGAATGTTATTATCTCAAGAGGTTCAACTCCTTATTGGTGTGATTATGTGTTTCTAGCATCTCATCAGATTTAAAACATAATTTGATCGATACTGATTAGGTCTTTAGTACTAATATTGTGGATTTGGCTTATAGAAATTCGTGAAGTATGTATGCATGTTATGCTATAGGTGAAGATTAAAATGTGAATTGCACAAAAAGAATTATCTTAAAGTTGTTCTTTAATTATTGACAGTTGTGAACGTAGGTAGAGTTATTTGCTGAGAAAAACTTTGATCGAAGGCACCTAAACAAGTTTTGTAATTTACAAATGTTTATCTATGAATGCATTTTTCGAATATAACAGATATTTTTTTCCATGAAGTCAATTTCATAAATTAAAAAACTTTAATATCCATATTCATGGCAATTAGAAATAACCCAATATGTACATGCAATACCAATAGAGCAGAGATCACAGTTATACATATTCTTATTCATACTAATATAGAAATGCTTGTATAGCCTTCTAAATAACTAAAAAAATATTTGGTAGGATTTCAAGATTGAAACTTTACTATTTTGTAATATGTTTATTCTCTTCCATTCTATACCCATCTGAATCCTGTATTTATGAAGCATGGGTGAAAATATCGTTTGCTTGTTATGGCTTGCCAAATCATATTTTTTTATGTTGATTATTGACTTGATCATTTATTCTTTTTGCAGCAATTCAGTGAATATATATGTTGGAATTGGTGTTCCATGGCTTATTAATACTTTGTACAACTTCATAGCATATCGAGAACCTCTCCGAATCCAAAATGCCGGGGGACTAAGTTTTTCGTTGATTGTTTTCTTTTGCACTTCTGTCGGGTGTATATCAGTTTTGGTTTTGAGGCGTATAATTTTTGGCGCGGAGCTAGGAGGGCCTAGGCTCTGGGCATGGATTACCTGTTCCTTCTTCATGTTATTGTGGATTATTTTTGTTGTACTATCTTCACTCAAGGTTTCTGGATTCATTTAGAATTTTATATACAAATATTGAGTAAACACAACATTGATATATGAAATTTGAGCGTGTTAGTTAATAGTCTTTGATAAAAAAAAAATTATAGAGAAGAGTCTTTACAAATTTGTTCTTTTTGCATGTGTTTGTATTTTGAATATCTATAATTAGATAAAAAATTAAATGCTTATTTATATAAGAATTTTAATCTAGAACATATCATTCAACATTCTGAATTTTTATAAAGCAATTTGGATATTTAGAGAGAAAATAACTTTAGACAGTTCAATTTATTGTGTAGAGCTTAGGCAGTATCCTCTAGTGCATTATGTTTCCCAGTGACATCATACTTCGTCCACCTGGCGAACAGCGGTCAAAGCTGTGGTTTTTCTTCTATCTTTTCATGTATTTCATACACTTAATAAGTTGAAGATTTTCCTTTTTCTTATTTACCTAAGTCTCTTTGAATTGGGGAAGGGATTTGTGAGGATGAGAGGGAGTGGATTTGTGAAGATTAGAGAGGATGTGTGAGAATGTGAGGTTGTTTAGATTGAGGAATGATAGAGTGGATTTGTAAGAATGGTTTATTGAAATTTGTGAATAATGTGATAGTTGGAATGGAATTTATAATTTTTTTTAAAACTGTAAAATGTAAGTTTACAAATTTACCCTTGCGATTAAAAATATTTAAATAATGAGTTATAATATATATTTTTTTAGGTTTGAAGTACTATCAAATATTTTTTAGGGGTTTCAACTACACAACTCCCACCAAGATCTAACCTGAAAAGCAAGAGAAAATATAAATATAAATATTTAAAAATTAAAAAAACCAACAAAAAAATAAACAGAGTAAGAGAATCAATTCTCTATGTAGTTCAAATGCAAGGAGAATCGATTCTCTATGCAGTTCAAATGCAACGAGAATCAATTTCAATAGCACCAAAGAGAGCAAAATCGATTGTGGGTGTTTTATAAAGGCATGAGAATCGATTCTCTCATGAGTACAAAGTCTCCAAAATCGATTTTCATGACTAAAAGCTAAACAAGAATCGATTATTCTTTCCATACAAAATCTCCAAAATCGATTTTACCTTTTCCAGAATTCTTTGATTTCTTGCATAGTGCCCAATCTGAGAAAATTGTGATGCACATGTTAGAGTAAGGGTATCAGCGTAGAAACGTATACTCCTGCGTATAATCCTCTCAAATCCACGCACTTGTGTGAAGATGACAATTTGCTAACTACCCGCTCCTTCATCCGCACAGGCACCTCCAAAACAGTGAAAACAAACAAGGTAGTCACCTGCTCGCCAATCCTTACTCCAATCTCATCCGCAAAAGCAATCAAGGCATTAATGATGTTGCATTAGTCTTGGTTATGCTTCCATCGAAGAATCCAAGAATTGAGTTCTCCCTCGAGAGATTCGTTATAAAAACTTAGTTTACCTTGCCAACTCTGGGGATGTTGAGAATATCTTTGTAAAAGAACCCTCTGAATTTCTTGCCTCTCGTTTGTTGGATTAGAATTGTCCTCGGATGACACTCATCATGAAAATAGTGAAGCACCCATTAGTAGAAAAAGTATCTTAAATTTATCTGATTTAGTCTTTCTACTTTCATCAAAATTGTTGGTAGAACTCTCGTTTAGTCATAGTCACCTCCTTTATTCATCATAACCGAAATAAAAGAACAGAGAATTCATCCTGATATTTATTAAAAACATATAATTACATCCATTTTTAACTTTTAAGAACATGAATTTGGGACTCAGATCTACATTTTTAAATTTCGAACTTCTCCAAAAATATCGTTACTGGGGGAAAGTCAAGAGACATGAATTGGGACTCAACAATCTAGTAAAAAGATGCCCGATGCAGACGAAATGCTACTTTAAGAAAACTAACACTTGCCATCGACAAAACAATGTAAAGCTTCCATATTGAAATAATGTATCTGCCAGTTACAACAGAACTTCAGAAGGGCAACCAAATCTTGCACATCCAGCCAAGTCTGCGTAGGGAAGCAACCCACATCCTGAAACAAACATTCATGTCCACTAGAACTTCTAGTTTAAGCAAATGCACCAGCACATGCAGTAGCTGGAGCAGCTTCCAGCTGTTTCTTTGCAGAACTGTATTTTTTTGTTATAAACCTGGACAAATCAACGAGATGAAAATTTCAAAAATCGTACTATATATACCTATGCTTATTGCCAGAAACAGTATCCATACATAGATAATGTTTTGCCTACAAATAACACAGCAATACATGTTATTTTCAATACTATCCCTCTCCATTAATAAAGCAGATAATTGGAGGAAGAAAAATAATTACGTCGGTAATCTCTCAAAAGAAGAACTTGATGATCGTTATTGGTCAAATAGGAAACTTGAATCAGAACTATTATGTTTTTCAACAACCACAAGGCGGACATTTCAAGGAAAAGGGAAATAAATCTTTCAAATTTTAAACTTATAAGACAAGTAAATCATTCAAAAACTGCATGTGAAAGACAAATTGATATCAAGGTTTAAATTGAAGTCACAATTACAAATCCATGTCATTGTAGACAAATTCAGCTGCGAGCGAAATTGCAATGTGAAAGACATCAAAAGCCTTCACATTGTAGTTGCAATTGCAGTCATGGAAACATTGTGATAACCATATCATGCAGTTGTAATTGTAAGACCCTAAAAGCCTTGACATCGTGGTTACAATTGCAGTCATGGAAACCCTTTTTTAAAACGTCAATAAATGTCCGCATCTGAGGGTGTTCCATGGTGAACATATAGCAAATGGAAGGTTCATTCAATTGGGATTTACCACATTTAGAGGAATAATTACAGATTACAACTTGAATGCTTTAGATATGAGTTGCTTGCAACTTTCATGTGTATACTAAGAGGTTGCCAATAACAGATGGTGGAACATGGCAGAAGGCTAAAATTCCACCATCTAAACAAGCCATTGCATCCAATGGTGTTGATGAAGTGGGCCTCCCTTCAGAAATTGCCTGTGGAGAGGGGTTCGGGAAACTGTCCCGTTATAGCATTATGTCGTTATGGCAGCTCGGAGAATGGAATTATTAAACATTCGTACAGTACTACATCCTTTTGAAAAGAAAAAGAGAGTAATACTTTAAGCATAGTTATCAGTTTCAAATAGGGGCTTGCCACAACTAACTCTAAAAACGCTATTGGGACAACCACTACTTTAAATATCATAATACAAACTAAATTTATACTGCAAATAAAAATACTCAAAGAACATGAAAAAAAAATCAATTACAGGCTATACTGTGCACACAAACAATCACCATTAACCGATAGAACCAATAAGAACATAGCAACGAAGTCAAAAAATCAAAGATGGCGGTTAAATAAATACAAAAAAAAGCGTGAAAGAAATAGCAGAATGTGAGCTCGGAAGTTTAAAGGAAGAGCAGAACACAAGATAAAAATAGTCCTATAACGTGCGAAGGAATAGAGGTCAAACAGAGGAAACCTTTAATGGAATATTTTACCTTAAAAAGCCGAAGTGTTACGGGTAAAAATGGGTTTCTTAACCCTATGTCACAGTACCAGCCACAATATATGGCCGCTATTGAAAAGCACTCAACTATCTGAATCCCATAGTGCACAAGGCTGCTCCACTCCACTATACCCCAATAGTGAGGTATTGATTACTATGATTATAATTTCTTAAATAAAAAAGATACATACTTCTGCAATAGGAAAAGAAAAAATGTCGCGCATGATTCTCAAAAGAGACTTACGCTAATCCCCTAGATTTTGTGTGTATGGGGGGGAGGAGGGGTGGGGTGTTAATCCCCAACCAGTGCACCATTTCCATTTCCTATCTCATGCAAAGGAAAAATGTACACTAAAGTTCCAAGCCAAGTAAAAGGAGGTGCTTTTGTTACCTAAAGAAGTCCCTCCATAGCAACTCAAACATCAACCAATTTGTTCCAGTTTTGGACGAGCCATTACCACCATCATTCCGGTTCGATGCAGAAATGGATCTGCAATAACACAATTCACCAGTGAGTAAACACCCTATTCATACAAAAACCAATACCCTTAAACAGAAGAACAACACACCTGCTGGCAGTCTTCTTCAGTTCTTCATACATTGTGCGAGGTGAGAGACATCCCATTGCCAACCACGGAGAAATCTTGCAGGAGAAGTTGGCACCATATATACTGTGTGTTCCTTCCTTATACCCCTTGTGTGGCTGAGCTTCACACTCAGCCGCAAATTTTTTCAGCCTCTGCATTGCCTCAGTCTCCCCACCTACCATAGAAGCATTAGCACCAGACTTCCCATCCTGCACAATATAGATAATTGATGATAACAGTTGAAACCACTAAGATCGTTGATGATAACACTTGAAAACAATATGCATGAACAGCGAATAAACAAACCTGTGGCATTGTGGAAGATGGATTAAGGCCAAGGTCCATCAAGGAAGGAATATCACCAATCTCAACATCTCCGCGAGAAGGCATTCCCTTAAGCTGATCCAAAGCCTCAATTGTCTTCCTAACCTCCAATTTCTGAACCCTATCCCTAAACCCTCCGTAATTGGAAGGCATATCCTCAAGCTTAAAAGGCAAATCCTCTAAATGATACAACGTGCTTCCCCAGAAGTACTTTACCTCCACGTTCTCCTCCTTCATCGCCGCCTCCACCCTCTCCTCCGTCTTCGCCTCGTCGTGAGAAACCTCCCGGTGCGCGTACACCGCGTCGGCCCCGACGGCCTTTGCCACCTCCACCAACACGGTCTCGGGCTTCCCGATGCGCACCACGAGATCGGAGCCGCGAGCCTGGAGGTTCCGTCGCAGGTCGGCGACGGACTCGATGAGGAAGGTGGCGCGGTAGGGGCCAGTCTTGTCGAAGCCGGAGGCGGACTTGCCGTAGTCGGCGGGGTCGAAACAGTAGACGGGGAGCACGGAGAGGGATTCGCTGTTGGCGGAGGCGAGACACTCGTTATCGAGGACGCGGAGGTCGTTGCGGAACCAGACGACGGCGGCTCGGCGAAGCGCGGCGGCATTGGAGGGGTCGCGGGGGCGGTGGGGGCCGAGGGAGAGAGGGGCGTAGAGGGGGGTGGCGGAGAGGGAGGATTTGAAGGAGGTGTTGGAAGGGGTGGGGGAAGCGGTTGAGAGAGCAAGGTGGGTTAGGGATGAAGCTTGGGTTGGAACCTTGACCTTGTTGGGTTGAGGGGTTGGTAGGATCTTGGGTTGTCGAAATGGGAAAACGGTTGGGAGAGAGAGGGATAGTGATGCCACTGCAAATGGTGGTTCTGTGGATAGTGGTGCCTTCTGTATCTGTTCCTCTTTCTCTGTTTCCATTTGGTGAGTTGAATCCATTTTGGAAGAATGAAGATAACCTCAAGGTGTTTGGTTGAATGTGTCTGAAAGTGGAAGTTATGTTATGCTGTGTTGTGTTGGCTTATCTTCTACCTACCTCTGTTTTGTGTTGTTGGTTGGTGCTCACTTCTCTCTCTCTCTCTCTCACTCTGTGGCTTGGATTCTACCAGTATCATGTCTTTTCATATCATGCAACCTACATACATTCATACATACATTAATTAATTAATTTAAGACATAAAAGCTTTTAATTTTTTTTTTAGTTTCTTTGTCAAATTAAAAATATGGTAATTTGGAACTAATTTTGTTAATGGTTCATTTCATCTTCATATCTAATCTGCACTGATTTTTTATATTTACATTTGGAGAGGAGCCACCAACACCCTTCACCTAACCTCTTTTTTTCTTCTTGCTTTCCAACTTTCCATTCTCTAATTTTTGTATCTCAACCTTTATCACTCATTTTCATTCTCCAATTATTCCATTTCTGATGATGCTTTACTTTTGAAAAAATGTGCATCGTAAACCCTATTTTTAGTCTATGTATAGACTCAAAAGATAGATAGATAGAGAGAGGAAATGGCAGTTGCAATTAGTAATATAGCAAAAAATGAAAAGAAAAATAGAATAGAAGTTTGAATGAATTTGTAATTTCTTAGTTTATTTAAATAAGCGTTTTCTTGCTCAAATTTAGATGGTGTTATGGAAGGAAAGATTAAAGAAGAATTGGTGTTCCATTTGGTCATTATTATTATAAGGACTAGTCAGTTTTATGCAAAAGCTATTTATTTTCTAAGATTACTCTAGTACTTTGAAATTCGTCACGAGTTTTTCCTCACCAACAACAAATGTGTGGAATCATATTCTAAATTGTTTTTCGGTGTTAATTTTTGTGAGCTGCTATATAGTACGACCAAAAATTCATACAAAAAAAAAAATAGGACAGATTCTCTTTGCACCAGATTATTTTGGACTGCACCCAATATACGTAAAGGAAAAGATCAAAATATCCTTAATGAAATAAAAAATAGGGTTTAGTTAAAACGTGCACTCAACCCAGCAGTGCACCCAATCCACACCTAACCTAGCAGTGCACCTTTCATTTTTATGTGGTCACTATGAGGCAGCGTCGCAAGCTTGGAAACTTAAACAAAGAGCAACCCAAGCACCTTCATTTTTATTCTTCTCGTGGCTGTGGCAGCATCGGAACTCGAAAGCAGCGTTGAGGCACCGCGACGACAACAAACGAAGCCACCAAAGAAGGATTGACACCACCGGAGAAGGACTGTTGCGAAACCTTGATTCGTTCCAAAAACATTAGAATTTTCGCAAAAGTAATAAATAAATAAAAAAGTAGTTCGTGTCATGTAAGATGTCTCCTTTCCTTTCGCAAGCCAAATGTCTTCGTGTCCTTTTAGTCGAATCTATCTCACTAATTCATGTTCATCGTTTAGTTCCATTTTTTTAAGAATACTTTCACCTTCACCATAATAAATATTCATCATAGGATCTTCACTATGTTATTATCATTATTTTTCGTACTTCAAGCCACCAGAGGGTTCCACATTTTTTTATCTTGAAAGTGTAAAAAGAGAAGAATGTCACGATGATAAGCTTTGTCTACTCAGTAAACTTTTCCTTCAAATTGGGTACTCAATAAATTAACCCTTCAAAGTTCTGGTATACCCTTCAAATTGGGTTGCTCTTTGTTTAAGTTTCCAAGTTTTTGCGCGCTGCCTAACCGTGACCACAGAAAAATGAAGGGTGCACTGCTGGGTTGGTTGTGAGTTGGGTGCACATTTTACCTAAACTCTAATTTTCATTTCATTGATGGTATTTTGGTCTTTTCCTTTGCGTATATTGGGTGCAGTCCAAAATGATCTAGTGCAAGGAGAATCTGCCAAAAAATAGTTATATGTTAGGATAGGCCCAATAGCATACCGACCCAATCTATGTTAACCTAAATCTCACATATAAGTGAGATATTCTGGAAAAAGGAAGGAGAGAAGAAATTTAGTGAACCCTAGTTTTAGTAGTACTCCTTAGGCTTAGTTATAGTGATACAAACCAACATATAACTAAGAACACAACTAGCACTTCCTAAAAGGGTCAATCTTCTCAAGATACAAAGTCAGGCCCCACCAAGCCTTGAGAAAGAATTAGCAAAAAGAAGAAGAAGCTATAAACCCGAATATCAGAAGTGCTTCCTTTTGGTCTTCTTAAAAAATAGAATATGTTTGTAAATAATTTGGGCTTACTTTAGGGGTCCAAATAACAAAGATAGGCTAGAATAAGGTACCTTTAGTATAATAGGGGGTGTAGTTAACATTTTAGCTTGTTCTTATCCCTTTAGGAAGAGATTTTGACCTAGTTTCTAAAAGGACAAGCCTAGGGTGCGGGTTTGACTTAGTCAAACCCTAAGGCTACCCATTTTTCCTTTTTCCCATCCTACCCCTCCTGCTTGTTTTCTAAGGCTCCTTCACCTATAAATAGGAGCCTACTCATTGTATTTTACATGTTGAATTTGAATGAAATAAAGAAACTCTGCACAAATTGTATGAGCTCTTAGTGAGGCCTATGTCCTCTTAGGTTGAGGTCTTATCTTGAGTGATTGGGAAGCTCTCAAGTGGTGGCCAACACACTCATCTTGGAGCATATCACCCTCCAAGTGGCGTGACATTTCTCACCCACCTTCATAAGTTTTCTCCTTCAATTTCTCCATTCCATTTTATGTGTCTGTCTCTTAGTTTCTCTTCTTTGTTGCTCTTGGGTTTCACTCATAATCATGAGTATGTGCATCATGGGAGGCCATGACCACCATTGATGTTTACCTTATGCCCATTTCAATTCCGCAATTGCATCTCATCCTCACCATATCTTGTTTTTCATCTTTGCCTTTGTGAAGTGAACCTTCACACTTACTTAACCACTTGGTTAAGTTCGTATCCAATGGGAATCTTCCTTAGGTCTTCACTCATAATTGCTAAAATGTCAACCTTAAGTAAAAGTGTCACCATAAATGAAAACATCAAAGACCTGGAAGATGTCATCAACAACATCCAAGCACAACTCACAAGGATTCAAAGCCAGTTAGAGGACCACTCTAAAAGACAATCTATCCTAGAGGCAAAGAATGATCACCTTCATTCTACCTTCACGTCCCTCCTGGATTAGCTAATAGCCCTTTCTCATTCTGAGAATAAACTCCCACCCCTAAACCACCAAAACAACCCCCACTCCACTCAATCCCATGCCCACCATCAACAACCTCCATGCACATTAGGTCGCTCACCACAACAGTGCATACGCCTCAACTGTTGCACAGTCCAATTCCGTTGGCCTCCGCGCACACTAGGTCGCACGCCACAACGGCGCCTACGCCCCAATCGTCGCACCGCCCAGTGCCACCAGCCTCCGCGTGCACTAGGACACATGTCACAACACCGCCCGCGCCCCAATTGTTGCGCCGCCTAGTGCCACCAGCCTCTGTGCGCACCAGGACACACGTCGCAACACCACTACCGACGTCTAGATCCATTCAACTGCCAGCACCCCAACGCCGCTCAATGTCACCTGCAACACCCTTCGTCGTATCCATTAAAGCACCAAAGATTGTTTCTCCCAAAAAAAAGAAAAGAAAAGCAAAGCAATAGCGGCAGCAGCAAATGATCACCTCCATCCAAGCCCTCTCCAGCTAAACCTAATTCCCAAGCAGTGTCGTCCACTCCAAACCCTAATCAGCAAGAGGTGCACCAAAACCTTAATATACAAGAACAAGCGGCGCCCCAAACCAACCCTAGCAAGCCTAAAATCCCTCCTATGACCCAATTTCCTGCCGCACCTCCACATTACAACCAAAATACTCTACCCCCACAACCAAACAAATGCTCAAACGGTTCAACCCCAACCCAAGAAGTACCAGTGGCCCAATTGCACTTAAGACACCACTTTGAAGACAAAGTGTTTTCTGGGACGGATAATAATGTTAAGATAGGCCCAATAACATACAGGTCCAATCTATGTTAACCTAAATCTCACATATAAGTGAGATATTCTAGAAAAAGGAAGGAGAGAAAAAATTTAGTAAACCCTAGGTTTAGTAGTACTCCTTAGACTTAATCATAGTATAGAACTTTACAGTTCTAACTTTGTATTACGTGGAAAATAAGTTAAAAAAACAAAAGAATTTTTGGTCTCAACTAAAATAATAAATAAGCCATAATTGATATTTCTCTTCACAACATTAGTCCAATCATTTTATTGATTATTATTTTTCACACCTATTTATTTATTTTATATTTTTTGCCTCTATTAAATAATTCATTATATATCTTCAATTCCCGTCGTTGTTTTCTTTCCATTCATCTTGGATCTCATAAAAGGTGTAAAAAAAGATTATCCAATTTTTAAGCAGAATAATTTTATGTTTTTCTAAAACTTATTTTCGTCAATTCTCTTAGCTATTAAAATATAATGAGAAGTTACAGGTGCATAGGCACTGCAAGTGTTCATCCAGTCCTGGGGGAAAAAGGAAGGCGCTTTTTTTTTTTTTATCAGCAAAGGATGGCGCTTACAAAATTAACCTGCATGCACACAAACACTGCTTGAACTCTAGTCACAAATCACAGGTGAAAAGTAAGTTTTTTTGATGGAAAAGGGGGGCCAAAATCCCTGAAAAATGAAAATTAAAGGGTGCTCCTTTTTTCTGCTCTTCACAACTTTCTTGTGAGACTTCTCATTCGTTTTCGAATTTTTAAGAACTTTTAAGAGCGAATGCGAGGTACCAAAAAGAATTATCAATGCTTAATGGGTTTTGTGCATGAACCCTCCGTTGGCATTGATGATGATAATGTATGATCAAGACATTATCAATGCCAATATGCCATCGAGAAGCAGGAGAGCTTCAAGAGAATATTCCGTAAGCCACATTCTGCAGTGAACCTATATTCTTCAGACAAAATGGTTTTAGATTGTCTTTTTTAAAGTATAGTTATACGTCTTCATGATCTGCATTTTTTTTGTTTAGGGTTTGTTGAAATGAGAACAACACAGTCTGTACCCAATAAAAATATCAGATCATAGTGCAGACCCTTGTGCTGCTTGTTTTGAACCTTCCGAAGGATATGATTTTGCACGGGCATTGTCTTACAATCAAGTTCATCGATGATATATAGCTTCATTCGTGAGCGCATTGCATAGTAAGATAAAATTTAGTGCAACTACGGTATTCAATATGCTTAGAAAGCGTACACAAAATGGGAAGCTTGAAGGTGACAGACATCTTGGAACAGATTATGGTAATACCTTAAGCATGTGTTTTGTCAGAATCTGATGTCCTTTTGGACACTTGATCAGACAGTTGCGAGTGGAAAAATTTGTGATTTCACCCGCACACTGGGTGTCCGCGTAGTGGAATGGTACAAATGGGTTTGTGTATCATACTCTATTAGAAACACCAGATATATAAAGCAGAGTTACCGGATACAATGGCTTAAGGAAAAATTCAGATTATAAAATGTTTCTGGTGGGAGAGGGCGTGTCCACTTTCCACAAACAAAAACCACGCGGGATCACCTAGTTTAGCATGTAGTAATCATATTAAAAACCAATTGCACTATACACAAATATCAATGCTCACATCTACAAAATGCAACAGTGTGGCGAAGACAGCAACAGCCATCTAGCCACCAAATACCATATGCACCAACCACCTTCCAAACTGGCCAGTGTTTTCACATTAAAATCAATCAAAATCAGCTAGGATCAAGAACCACATAGCAAGTGGAATGTGCAACTGACTTTCAGAGGACAGTTGCGTGAAGGTCAAACAGCAACGCAACTTGAATGTCAACAGTAAAATCCGTCACTCCACTGAAGCTCACATGCCAAATACCCCAAGAAGCAGGAAACTTTGAAGTTGTGGTGGAATGATATCGATACTATTGTTGGTTTAAAGCAGGAAGAGTAGGGTGTGGCCTAACAACATTCAGAACTCCCCTTGCAGTTGCCTGTTAAGGGAAAAATAACAGTGAGAAATATTGATCTAAACAGTCTGATTAAGTATTTGTCCAGTTGTTTTACCTCAAAGAAGGAATTCAGATTTAATCGCAAGAGAAAACGTCTCAAAAACGGGGCTCGCTGACTTCCAGCAAGTCTGCTGCTGCGCAGTATAGTGTACAAGGAATTTGATTTCTTGTTGAATTCCTACAGATGTTGGATTAGAGAAAGCAAACAATAAATAAACAGTCAAAACCAAGAAATTTGATTTCTTGTTGAATTCCTATAGATGTTAGATTAAAGAAAGCAAACAATACATAAACAGTCAAAACAAACAATAGACGTCGGTAAAGGACGGAGATCTCATCTAAAATATAGAAATGAAACCATTAATTTGGAAAGGCCCAATCAATTGAAACAGGGATGAAAAAGGGTGACTATTCATTGCATTTAAATACAAAACTGCCTTAGCAATTTAGCTCCAGATACAGTAAATTTCTATGAACACGTCTGAAGAGAAGAGAGAAAGTTCAATCTTTTACAGTATAAATTAGAGAATAAAAGACAAATGAGGTAGAACTTCAGATATTTGAAGGGAAACAGAAGGTCTCAGGCGAACATTCCCATATAAATTTTTGCCACCTTCCACTAAAAAAGGTGATATGCGAACAGAACCATAAAGATGCAACTATATTGTACTCTTTTCTAACTACTACCAGACAAGTTCAAGAGTAGATAAATAATACTGTATAAAAGTTAAAAGCCCATTCTGAAGTTCCCCAAATTCAATTTAGTCCGTCTTACCTTACCTAAGAGTTACAGCTATAGAATTCACATATTTATCATCATAACCTTACCCTCATCATTGATTATTAAATCATAATGAATTATATGGAGAAACAAGAGTATTTTTCTGATATACAAGATATATCATAATATTACAGCCTGAACAAGGCATTCACACACGACAGATTGAATAAGATGATCGTAAATTAGTATCTTCTTTTCTCTTAATTAAAAATGCTCAGATAGTTGGGCCTACTATGTTTAATATATAAAGCTGTATGAGGACAATAATGGCTTTATTGAGATACTTGTTCCTGTACAATTATTAGGCAAAGAAAAGCAGAAATACATATCACCTCAGCTATATGTTCCAGTTCAGAAGTATTTGAACAGTTATCTTGGTTCTCAATATTCCAGCAAAATTGCAGGCAAAGCTTCATGATACTATCCAGTATCCTCGATACAGAACCAATGTCCAAGAAAGCTTGTGAAATCAAGGCTGAAAGATACCTGTTGGAGACATAAAAGTCGAATAGTATGATGTACTAGGTAAAAATAGCCACCAAAAGGAATACAATAAAGCACAGTAGCGAGTTTATCATTCATAAAGCAATAACAGTTCAAACATCAAGGCACCTGACACATGCTTCCAAAGAGAATAAAGTGCACATTAATCAAGCCCTAATTTCTCATTAAACCACAAGTTCAGGGTAAAGGAAGCTCTATGCTGATCTGCTGTTACTATCAATAGCAGCAAACTGAAACTAAAAGCTATCTTTGACCATAAAAAGTAAAATATGATCCCTGCAGGTGAGCAATAGGATATAAGTTGGCGTACTAAGTCAATGGTCACAGAGCTGTATTTAATTTGGATAACCATGATTGTGCTGGTTTTCTTAGTATGCATGTTGAAATAGTTCAGCAAGCAAGATGATTTTACACCACTAGAAAATGTCAAGACTAAAAGCATGCAATTCAAAAAGTATTACTCTTGATGAAAGCCCACAAGTTCTGTAAAATCACGAGACTCTTGAATATGAGATTGCAAAATATTCCATTGAGACTCTATCACATCAACCTGAAAAATGAAAGCACAATTTTAAATGTAAAACAGAGATTTTATTTGCTGCAAAAAAGGTACAGTACACACGAGAAAATTGTAATTAGGATACCATCACCCTACTTCTTTCCCTAATACCAAACACAAATTGGAACTTTTTGCTAATATAAATATAATAATAATAATCTTCATTCAGTGCTTATTTGGCATCTAGAATTTTAAGCATGAAATTGAATATTAGAATTAAAATTGAGCCTGTAAATTCTAATTTTACCAATTGTACCTTCTTAAAATTATTAGAATCATAATCTCAAATGGTAATGTCATGGAATCACAAAATAACCAGCCCAGTCCATTCCTAATTCTTAAATGACCCTAAACGATTACCACTTCCACTTCTAGGAATTAAATTTGTGCTAAACACAAAAACAAAATACATTTCTCTATTAGAATCAATTTGCAAGGTATAGAACTCGAGTCTCACATTAAAAGGGATTTATAAGGCCTTAGGCTCTCCAACTACAATAGCGAGATTGACTTGCTTTCGTGGTGTGGTTCTCCCAAAGCTTTTATCAATTTATATCAAAGCTTTTCACCATGTCTCTCAACAGCAAACAAGTGGTGACAGAGCATTGTAGTCTTTGTACAAGAGTAAACTAGTGAAAGAGCTAATATAATAAACTCTTATGGGCACAAGGCTACAAAGCGTGGGATTTTAGGATCCAATACAAGGTATAGGACTTGAGTATGGGATTCTAGAGTGGAATTTACAAGATTTTGGAATCTCCAACTATGATGTCTAGCATGGCTAAGCTTCTGGGGTGTAGTACTCCGCAAGATTCATATCAGTCTCTCATGCTTCTTCATAGACTCCCGACAAGTTTGGACAAGATATAAATCTCCTTTTTTTTTAATTTAGAAACTAGCTTCTCTATATTTGTTGGACAATGGACACTTTGGTTATGTTAATTTAACAGTATTGGCCTCATTGACTGTGAAGGCTTTGTAATAGTAATACACTTTTTTACATGTCCATTTCAGATGACTTTTTGCTTGCATATTCAGCATATTGCACCCAAGTACATGAATCCAAACAAATATAGAAGTGCTGAACTAGTGTATCAATCCTATAATTACTTTGAAGTTCAAATAATATTTATAGTAGCAACAGAACAAATTCAACATCAAAGATAAGATATGAATGACAACCTGAATATAAAATTGGAGATTTCTGATCAAGAATGCCATATGTTCTCTAACACGCCACATTGGTCGAAATCTCTGTTGTTTCTGCTGTGTTTCTGAGCACTTCTCTTGATCATTTCGGCGTTTGGCAAAATCACTATGATATTGGTGCATTACAGATGCCCATAGCTTCTCCAACTCCATTTGTGTCCGTTTGAGCCGCAGTAAGTATTGGAATATTCTGACGTACCTGTTATTGTGCAGAAAATTTACTGACCCAGAATTAACATAATAAGTTTATTTAAGATATATAGGCCCTAATTGAATAAACTTCTCCATAAGTACTTTTGAAAAAATAAATGAAGCTAAAATTAACAAAATTTCTCCATAAGTTGAAGTTAACTTATGCACTACAACTTTTATAGATGCTCTCATGTAACTTCTCTAGAATATGATGTGAAAGAGTTTGGTTTAAGAAACATTAGTTTGTACATGCTCTCATGTATGAAAGCATTGTTTTAGTATGAGAGGGAGGGAGCAAATCCTGATTAAGTGATTATTGAATATTAAATGTCAAGATTAAAAACAAAGTCATGTGACTTTTGTAAAGGCATTTTTCAATCTTGACCATTTAAGCCAGAGGGTCCAATGGTCCCCATGTCTTCATATTAAAACTAAACCAGTGGTCTCACAAGATATATCCCCTACATATAAATAATATGTATATCTCTTAAACCAATGGCCCTTATCATAATCTAACATTTGTATATCCTGCAAAGTTGGCATACGAATCCATGACACATTTTAAGAAGTTTTATACCATAAAGTGTTTCCAGTTAGAAGAACTAGTATAGCTACAATAAATAGCAAGTGAAAAGAATCAGCCCTTGGACCTCAGGACATTAGCAGTAGTAACTTACTTAGAGAGGACTTCTTGAGTAAAGAACAGATGCAAAGGCCAATCAACAGAATACCCAAGAGCAATACCATCCCAACCATCTACTGACACTTCTGATAAAGCACTACCATCCAGTGAAGAGGCTGGCTTTGGTAAATCGATCAGGGAAGGTTTAACTGTGATTCCAAAAGATGGCATCCTAAAGGGGGAAGAGAGAACATATTAGCACAGTGTTGATAACAGCTCAGCGAGAAGCTAGCACAAAAAGAAGGAAAAACAATGAATATGGATCCTAACCGCAAGGAAACTTTAGAGAAATATTTGTCTTCTTCACCAATAGTTTTTAATGCAGCCTGTATTTCAAAGGAGTTGCAATTAAGCTTTGTTAATACATCTAAAAACATAAACATATTGATGTAACTAACTGGTGAATGGCATGAAACCAAAAAATCATTCATATCATAAGGTAAACAAACCAGCTGAAATGGGACCGTAAGATCAGCTTCAGCTGTTGACTGGCGTGGTGGCAATCGCATTAATTGACGACTTTCCTCAAGAAAACACTTGCATAAATAATGAGTAAATCAAAGACGTCAGTATAATTTCATTAAAATTTCAAGACAAACTGAGGTTTGAACATCAGTGAGTAATTGATGCATATATAGATGAGACACTTCCCAATGTTAATTTTCTAGCTAAAAGTTTAGACCAATTTGCAACGTCTCCTATTTTGTAACTGAATTATTTAGTAGTTCAGAAAATTAAACCAATATACAGTTTCAAAGAATATTTTTTACCATTTAAAAAATAGATCATTCCAAAATAAAAACTAAGGCAGATGTTGGAGATCCAGAAATGACAGGGAGAAACTCACCTACCTACCATAATATATCAATTACAAAATACTCAAGCTAGTATCAATATTCAAAATAATCAGTAATCTACAATAAATTTCACTAAACATTGACTGATTAAACGTAATGTCATATAATATGGCCATAGACACAAACACACAACGATTATGATAAAACCAATATAGGGCCAGTTTGTTAAGGATTTAAAAAGAAGTGACTCTGATGTATAATAATTTAGGGATTATTTTTTTGAGACTTTAGAAAAGGCTGAAGTTAATTATGTTTGTTAACAATGAAAAAAATCATTTTTTTAAAATAAATAATTGATTTTATGGGAAGTTATTTTAAATAAATTTTTATTTTAATAAAATTCCTGATTTTTTGTAACTAAGACATAACAAACCAAAAAAGTGATTATCTTTTTTAAAAAATTATACCTCAGTGAAAAAGGTTTAAATAAATGTGCTAATAATCAGTTTCAAGGGTTAATTAAAACAAATTCATGCAGAAAAGGAGAAAACATATCATTGACATCACTCTTTGATGGATGGATAGTTATCAAAAGTTCAAAACCCTCTGATATGCACAAAGGAAAAGATTTCTTAGACACCACACACAGTGAAAACATAAACTTGACACCATATTATAATATTATAATAATATTTAAAATTAAAAAATAAACTAAATATGATTAAAATATTATTTTATTGGTTTGTGAAGTTAAGGTTTTTTACTGTTTGTGGTGTTAACATATCACCACTCATGTGCAAAGGGTCATGAGGGTATATGTTGGGTCTGTGGGCCAAGTTCAACCCAACAGTCCTTGTCCAATGGTTTAATTTAAATAGGAAAGTCTCCCATTAGATGCAGGGTGTTGTGAGCTTAGAGTTGGCATGGTGGTCAGGTAAGCACTCTTCATCATATCATATCACCTCCCAGCCCCAACCTCAACTTTTTATTTCATACAGTTTTTTCTAACACAACGAAAACAAAATTTGCAAATTGATGCACTCATTGCCATTCAAAATGTTAGTATAGAGTAGATAATATTTCAAGCTTTACCTGGAAGAAATCTCCTTTTGCCAATAGAAAATAGTCTTTTAAGGCCTTCAAGTGGCCATTCAAGTCAGCACGTACAACCACAAGCTGCAGACATAGAGGGAATAGAAATTAAACGCTCTGAACACAAATGCTTCAAAAATTAATCAATACATGAACCAGAAGATTTAAGTTAAGCACCTGCCAGAGATGACTGGCTGCTATAGTCTGAACAGAGTCCACAGCACATTCAAATGATCTTTTGTGAAATTCAGATGATTCCTGTGGAAAGTTAATAATGAGTTTTCCTAAACACTAACTGGAAATGTTAACAGTAAAGAATGATTTATTAGTCAGTTAGTCAGAACCGAAAAAGTATGACACATCAAAAGGCTGCCAACAATCCAACTATTTAATAAAACAGCTTTGGAAAATCAGCATCTATATGATTGAGTGAAATGCAGGACATGAAAACCTTTAGGTTCAGAAGCATTGCTTCAATCTTATCTGCCTCAGATTGTGGAAGCAAATCATCTCCTATTCCCATATTAATTGCAGGTTCCCTGTGAAAATGAAAACGCCCTGCTAATCCATGTATTTTCTGAAAACTTTTAGGCATTTGAGGATGCATAGCATCCCCAGACTGGAAGGAAGGACTTGGATTTCGTAGAACCCTAACAGCTTTTCCGGCAAAAAGAATTGATTCAGCAACACGCTCAGGTATATATTCTGGCAGCATTTTCTGCAAAACAAAATTATAAATAGTAAAAATTGTATGTATCAACCCTTGGGTGACCTGTCAATCTAATGTTAAGGACAATTACTGAAGTGGACAAAATCCAATTCATTAAAGAATGGAACATGCAATTCATTGATACAGAAAAGTGAGCTTACAAACACTAAGCCAAAACAATATTCATGAAAACGATCACGTTTGTTTCAAGGAATGACATTCCCAAGAATACTAAATGTTATTCCTGAGTAAATTAAAAAATATCTTGGGTTAGATATGAATATTCCTGGGAATATCTTTTAAAATTCAAAATCATTAAGAGTAGAAATGGAAGTTATAATAATTGGGTTAGACAATAATCTTCCATATTCCTATTGGAATATAACTTTCCCAACCCTGTCTAGGAACAAAACTGAAGCAAAAACAAGGTATTACTACTTTCCCTAGCTCAAACAGTACCTACGATAACTTTTTTTATGGATTATAGTGAACATGGGAATATTACATTCCAAAGTTCACTTTCTCGCCAATAAATTTTTAAACCTTGAAACATGCACACTCAAAGGAAAGCAGCTCAGAGTCATGACATGACCAGAATTAGCTAATGATACCAAATAAACATGAAATCCCAAGTGCCAATCAGACAAAGATGCATCATCAGTTGACATGCGTGCCAACTTTTCAGAGATGTCCGGATGAGATGAGTTGTTTCCTACATCTCTATCTTCTTGCCTGAAAAGCAAATGAATGAGGTCAAATATATAATTCAAAGGAAAATAAGAGTTCTCAAAACCTAAGAAACCAGAAATTATCAATGCTACCAAATAATCACAAAGTTTAAAAGAGGTGAAGAAGATGAACTAATATCCAGATAAATTTTTCATGTACCACACACATCATATATTTTACTAGCATAGTTTTTTTCTTGTTTGGAAGGGAGAGATCAGAGGTGATAAAACCTTTCGTCTTTTGATGATTTTGGATAGGTTGTCTCAGGTATGGGGTTAAGTGTGGAGACACAGTAGAAATAAAAGAAACAAAAATATTATGAAACTGATATTCACCTGATATGATGTGATATGTTATAATGTGATGATATGATAAAAAAAAACTAGAGTACTAACCCTTTATTTATACTAATCAGACTCCTACTAACAGGAGACCAATCATAAGATGAAGAAATATGGAAACCAATTCTAAAAGTTAGTGAGAAAATAGGAAATTAATCCTAAAGGATAATCTAAGATATTATAACATGTAATCAAGATGATATAAGATGTTTTCATACATTATAAACAGATGAAACAGATAAGTATTATTTAGTCATTGTCAATTCATGGTGACATTAGCATATAACAGTAACTATAGAAATATAGCAGAGGCTACAATCGTTTTGATAAATTATGACAATGATTGATAATAATAATAATAATAATAATAAAATATTATTATTATCATTTATAACCAATTTTTTAGTATGATACATCAATCGTGGAAATAAAATATTTTCAACAAATGCATTTACAAAGTTTGGAAGTCCAGGATAATTAACAAAAGAGTATATCTTACTCTCAACACCATTTTTGCAATACATCATATCAGTCTGCCCCTATAATTGTTTTGAGACTTGTTTACAAGCATATCAACAGTAGACACACTAAAAATTAATACGGAGTTACCTCCTAATGAAAAATTCTCCATGCTGGTCTTGAAGAATCCCATAAACCATCCATGATGCAAGCTGGTTATACATGACCTGGTGTCCATGCCAAAGAAGCCTAAGCTTTGGACAATAATAGCCAAAAAAAGATAATAAGAATTAACCAAGGGTGAAAGTTGAAGACTAATGCGATGTTTTAAGGATCAGAAGAAATAAATTAGTTCCAAAAGGAAATCCATCATTAAACTACCCAACATGATAGTCCTCGATATTTTTACTTAACACCTATATTTTTTATACTAAATTAAAGATTTGTAGTGGCTAACAGAATTAAAGCATTCATGATTTAACATTTTAAACCCTAGATGTTTTTTACTACTAGTCTCATACAACAGCAGAATTTAGAGGCTAATCATCACATAGTTGGAATGACATAACCTGCATCTTAACACTGCCAAGAATACTATCCACCAGAAGAAATGCATACCTTTGCATGCAAGTCTGTAATTCAGGCACTCCACAGTGGCACCTCTTATGCAGAAGATTAAGAAGTTGACCTCCGTGAATATCATCACGCTCAATCTCCAGGATGAGTTCGTACAGAGGAGGCAAAAGGCAAAAAAACTGGAAAAGAAATCAAAATCAAAATCAACGTCTAAATAAACTGAAAAGAGAGAACAGAAAAAATTACCTTGTTAAGGCCCTGAGTAACTGTCGCCAAGATAGGCATGGTTTCGGACAACAACTTCTGTTCAATATGCAGAACCGCAGACCTATAAACTGAGAGCACTTCAACAATGCCATTGGCTAGGGCCCTACGATACACACTTCCCTTCTCCTTTTTCTCCAAAGGGTTCGTATTCGCAGACCTTATCCAACTTAAATTCCTGCACTTGGCTGAAAACCGCTCCATCTCCCTATAATAAAACCCCAACACGATGATCCTCTCAATAAGTTCCCTGCATCCAACACAATCCATTAGAAAGTTTCAATTTTCAGGGTGCCCATTAAAAATTACCCTACAAACTAAAAGAATTGTACTTTGGGGTTTAGAAAAAAGAAAAATTAAATTAAAAGGTGGAGTTAGAACCTGTCGCTTGGGTCGATAAAAGAGATGTCGGGAGCGAGCTTGAAAGTGCATTCGTCGGAGATGGGGGCTTCGGCGGTGAGGTGGTCCCGCCGGTCGACGATTAAATCACCGGTGTAGCCCAGTAACGCTAGCAGAAGCTCGTGCAACATTGTTGTCTCTTGAAAATCTAACCTATCGCTTGTGGAGAAAATGCATGCGTTCAGAAAACTGGATCTTTTGGAGAAGAAGGGTTAGATTGGATCAAAGAGATTTGAATTTTTAAGTATAAAGCAAGTTCAAAATGAAAGCTCCAAAAGCATTGAGCAGCTGAAGGACTATTTTTCCTGCAAAATTTAAATCTCACTGCCTATCAGGGTGTCACACTTCTCTTAAATTAAAGTCGAAACACTCTTAGAATTCTTAGAACACTTATAGGTGTAGAGTTGAATTCAAAAAAATATTTGTGGGATTTGTTAAAATTCTAGCACGGTTCTAACACAATTTTAAAATGTATAAATACAATAATTTTTTAAAAACTTAAATTTATTGTATAAATGTTTATTATGATTATAAAAATATGAGACAAATTCTTTGAATTAATCATGAAAAATATCTTCCTGCTCTCAAAACAATCTGGAACATATTTTTACACATAAATATTTATTTTCAATTTATATAATTTAAAATTATATAATATATAGATACGTATTCTCGTATCCTACATTTAGAGATTATACGTACATTTAGAAATTATACGTATCTCCGTGTCCTATCGTGTCAATGTCCATATTCGTATTTGTGCAAGATAGGTCAATGCTAAAAAAACAAAAATATTATACTTACTGAATTATATGAGATGTTGATTTTTACTTTTCTTTAACTAAACATGCGCATAATTTGCATTTTGGTTTAATTTATTTTGGAAATAAAAAAATTATTTACTACTTTTCTAAGAGATATTTTAAATGATAGTTAAAAAAATTAACAATTATAAATTTTTAGCTAATTCCTTTAAAATAAGGAGTTGTAACTTGAAAATAAAGTGTAGTTCTAATCATTGATTATATAACTATTTTTAAAATTTTAAAGAAAAAAATAAAGTAAATAACGGTTTAAAAAAATGTCACACATGTACTTGTAGTAAATATTTATAATAGACAAACTGTATATTTTCGTTAAGATTGGATTCTAAAAGTTAAAATTTATATTAAAAAATAAATTTGAATATAAACTCATACTAAATATTACATTTTTTATTACAAGTATTTTTATAACCTATGTAAATGTTATTTGAAAAAGAAATGAAAACTATTCAAGAAATGTTTTAGATAGTTCAATTAAGAATATATCAACGTCCAACTGCATTAAACTAAACAAAACAAAGATAATCATAAATTATTTTATACTAGTCAAAACACATATTCACATTTTTATTAAATTAAAATACATATAATTATATAAATTTATTATTTTTATGAATAATTAATTGAAAAGTAATATAATTTAAAATATAAATATATATATATATATATATATATAATTTTGTAAAAATAGTATTAAAAATTTATATAACTATTATTTTTAAAAAGAGAAGTTATTTAGTTATTTTAAAATCAAGAAAAGTTATTCAAGAGATAAAATTATCTAATTAAAAATAAATATAAATAATTTTTGTAATTTTTTAGATAATTTCTTCTAGTAATGTAGTACTGCTAGTAATACTAGTACTGCAAGTAATTCTAGTCCTCTAGTACTGCTAGTAATACTAGTACTGCTAGTATAGTACTGCTAGTAATATTAGTACTATTAGTAAAATTAGTACTGCTAGTAATATTAGTAATACTAGTAATATTAGTAATAATACTATTATTGTTAGTAATACTAGTACTGCTAGTAATACTAGTAATACTAGCACTACTAGTAATACTAGTAATACTAGCACTACTAGTAATACTAGTACTGCTAGTAAAACTAGTATTGCTAGTAATACTCATACTACTAGTAATACTAACACTGCTAGTAATACTAGTACTACTAGTAATACTAGTACTACTAGTAATACTAGTATTGTTAGTAGTGCTAAACAAACTAGTAATACTAGAAATACTAGTACTCCTAGTAATACTAGTACTGTTAGATATACTAGTAATACTAGTACTGCTAGTAATATTAAAATACTAGTACTGTGAGTAATACTAGTACTGCTAGTAATATTAGTACTGGTAATAATACTAGTACTCTAAGTAATACTAGTATTGCTAGTACTACTAGAAATAGTAGTAGTGCTAGGAATACTAGTACTGCTAAGAATACTAGTACTGCTAGTAATACTGAGACTGCTAGTAATATTAGTACTGCAAGTAATACTAGGACTGATAGTACTACTAGTACTCCTAGTAATATTAGTACTGTTAGTAATATTAGTACTGCTAGTAATACTATGACTGCTAGTAATACTAGGACTATTAGTACTGCTAGTAATATTAGTTCTGCTAGTAATACTAGTTCTGCTAGTAGTACTAGTACTGCTAGTAGTACAAGTACTGCTTGTACTACAAGTAGTGCTAGTAATACTAGTACTGCTAGTACTACTAGTACTGTTACTAATACTAGTAGTGCTAGAAATACTAGTACTGCTAGTAATACTAGTGTTACTAGTAATACTAGTACTGCTAGTAATACTAGTACTGCTATTAATACTAAAAATACTAGTACTGCTAGTAATACTAGTACTGCTTGAAATACTAGTATTGTTAGTACTTCTCGTACTGCTAGTACTTCTAGTACGACTAGTAATAACCATCTGACATCCTTAACTTTGTAATCTATATATAAATTGATTTTGCATCTTTTGTTATGAAAGCGTAATTTGTCGTTGGCTTTCCTAACATCCCATTTCGTAATTGAACCAACTCTAAGTCACTACGTCCACAGAGTTCAACAACATCCATTCTTGCATTGTGATTGTCCTTTGCTTTACCCCTGACATCGATCACAGTTTAGAAGATATTATAAAAAAAAAAAAATTCAATGTGCATGACGTCAAGATTATGTCTTACCAAATTGTGTTTCCAATATGGCAGATCCCAAAAGATATATCTTTTTGTCCAATTATGATATTGTTCATACCGTGGTAAGGTATCAAACGGATAATCAGTCACCTTTGGAAAGTCTCGGATAAATTCCCACAATTTCTCTCCATTCAGAAAATAAGGAGGCCCATCCAATTCAATCTTGTTTTTCATAGATCTCTTATTACTTCTCCTAAATAGATTATCAGTAGGTAAGAATCTTCTATGACAGTCAAACCAACTATTTTTACCACCATGTGGTAATGTAAAAGCTTTCGTGTCCTCCATACAATGAGGACATGTTAATTTCTCTTTAGTCCCCCATCATGACAACATGCCATAAGCTGGAAAATCATTGATTGTCCACATCAAGCAAGCTCACATGACAAAGTTCTCTCTTGTGGAGATCTCATATGTCATTACACCTTCATTTCACAATTGGTTAAGATCATCAATAAGAGGTTGCATGTAGACATCTATTTTTTTAGTTGGGTTACTTGGGCCAGGTATGAGACAAGTTAAAAACATGTATGGTTTGGTCATACACATTTCAGGAGGCAAATTATAAGGAGTAAGAAATATAGCCAACAAGAATATGGGGATGTTGAAGCTTGGACATAAGGGGTGAACCCATCAGAACATAAACCAAGTCTCACATGTCGTGGGTCAATAGAAAAATTTGAATATATCTTACCAAGTGCTTCCAAGCCTCCCCATCACATGGATGTCGGAGTATGCCATCCTTTTGTTTTCAAAATGCCATCTCATTTGCTTAGCAGATTCCATTGATGCATACAGTCTTTGTAATCTTGGAATGATTGGCAAATAAAACATTCTCTTCATTGGAATTTTTTTATATCTTCCATTGTCACCCTTAGAAGGAAAATACCGAGGAAGATGACAAAATTTTCATTCCGTTAAATAGTTGTCATCCTTGTAATACAACTACACCCAACCTCACAACAATCAATTTTTTGGGCTTTCCATCCAAGACTTGACACAACCTTTTTTGCGTCGTAGTAGCTTTTTGGTATGCAATAATCTTTGGGAGCTACATCAACCAAAATTTTATGAAATAGTCTAAACATTTTTCAGGTGTATGCCAATTCGTTATAGTCGCTAGCAGTTTGATGGCTATTGACAATTTTGACTTGGTGGCACCATCATAAATAGGTTCATTTGCAGCTGCTAACATATCATAAAACCTTTGGACTTCCGCATTAGGTGACTCTTCTACATATTCATCATTGTTGTCCATGTCACCATAATGACTTGTTATGTCTGCTTCTTGCATGTTTGCATCATACACCATATTGGTCATTGAACCAATATTATCAATAGGTTTCGTTCTTCCATGGCTACTAGATGCATAACTAGCATTATCCTCACTTGAAATTTCTTTTCCATGTTGAGCCCATACTGTGTAGTTAGGTACAAAACCATATTGTAGCAAATGAGCCCTCACATGTGATGGTGGAAGAATTTTCTCACATACACACTTTATGCAAGGACACCTTATCCCTCCATCTAAAGTATAAAAATTTTGATTCATCGCCTTTGAAACAAATTCAATCACTCCAGTAATGAATTGTTGGCTAAGTCTCCTTGAAGGATCAAGTCGTTCATACATCCAACTTCGATCCATTTTTCTACATATGGTGATGAAATTATCAACCAATATACGAATTGCATCATGACTTTATTTTTATTAAGTTATTTCAAAACATGAATTGACTTGTAAACTTAATTGAGTCGCTATGATGTATAAAACCATCATTGATTTGGTACGAGTTAATGGTTGGGCCAGCGGAATGGGTCTAGACTTGGTTGGTAGAAGGTGGTGCAGATACTAAAGACAATATCTACCATAGACAATATTAATGTTGTTTCCTATAACCCCTTAGTTTTCACAATCATAGTCAAACAAAATAGGTTATCATATCAACCATTGTTCTACATCTTCCAAATCATCCACATAATCTTAATTTATATTAATATTATAGATGAAAAATGTCAAATAAATTTTTATGATAAACTAAAACAACAAAGGGTTATTTTAACTTTTTTTATGGTAATATGAGATGATAACAATTTTCATGTGAATAAAAATTGCAGTGTGTGGAGTTGACCATGCTGTTTTCACAAATAGTGATTCATTTCTTCAATTTTATACACGTCATTTCTCTCATCACATTCCAAAGACAGAAGGAACATAGCATATATATTTAATTTACAATAACTGTATGTAAATTGTACCTTAAATGGGAGAAAGGTTTTGCAACAAATTTAGCCTTCCGTGTAACAGTTGAATCCTCTAACATTGTCAATTGCTTCTTGACTCACACACCTTCTTAGTTGAATCCCCTGTAACAGTTGAATCTTCTAACAGCAAATATATAAATAGAAATTTTAAGTCTGAATATTTTTAGATAAAGAATTAAAAAAAACAACAAAATAAAGTTTGTCTTTAGCATATATTATTAAAAAAATTATTTGATTCCAAAATCAATTCTCTCATTGTTAAAATAATAATTAAATAATAAATTTGAGAAGTCTAGTTTAGTAATTTATTAAGTTTGATGGACACTTTTTATGGAGTCTTATAAAGACTCAACCACGCCAATATATGACAGAGATTTTAGTTAAGACATCTAGAATGTGCTAGGTGACCATCATAAGTTGCCAACTACTCAAATATACTATTTTAATAACATGTCTCATTTCAAGAGTCCATAGTGCTTAATTGGAAATAGATAATTCACATGCATGTCAACTTTGTGCTTTAATTAAAATCTTTTATTTATATATAATGGAAACAATATGATTGAACTTTAAGTCACTTAGTCATGGGGACTTGATAGTTACTACCGTGTGTGAACTATTCTTAATGTCTTCACCGAACAGCTTTATTAAAAAGTAAAACATTAACTTTCATCAAATTAAAGAGATTTTGAGAATCCTTGTTCAGAGCAGTAGATATATATAGGACCACCAAGTAAGAATGGTTGGAAAAGCAGAACCTCATAGGAACTCAATGCCCCTAAGTGGAAAAGGAAAAGGGGAATGACACTAAGGAGTGCTGAGATTTATATTCCTTTATGAGAATGTTGTTAATTCTTGTTACACGCTTATAGGATACTTGTTCACTGTACATTATTTACTACCTTCATTGTACTCCAGATATGATTCTTCTTAACTTAGATATTATTAAACACTAGAATTTTTTCACCATATCTTTGAAATAAAAGTGCTGCAGAAAAGTGTTGCCAGCAAGCATTTATGTTGCACTTTTGTAACTAGGGGAGGGTTACTTTGAACTGGGTCAGTCATGTACCATTTTCCAGCTATGCCTATGGTGGCTAGGTGTTACTTACACGGCTAAAATCACTTCTTGTGGAACAATGAAAGCATTGAATTGTCAAAAGGGAGGCACTTTGTTTTTAGTGGCTTACATTTTTTTTTCTATGCCTCTGTCAAATCAAACTATGATGGATTAAGATGTTCACTTCATGTTCCTGTACATTATGCAGGTGGTGCCATGATGCTAAGGTCACCTTTAGAATTTTATGCTGGTTTTGGTTTCAGTCTTCTTAATTTTTCACTCCACTGAATTTACATAACTAAACTTAAGATTGATTAAAAATGCTCTACTCATGATAAAATTCAAAACAACCTCTTTCTTGAGTTTTGTTGTTTTAATCACAACAACCCTTGCTGTTTATTTCATTCCCTTGGTTTTCAAATACGGATTTAGCTAGTTGATTCACTGCCTGATTCTATCTCCTTCACTCACTTTCTAACACATAGTTGGAAAGTTACTGCTATTATTTTGTTCAGTAGTGAGTGAGTATATAATTTTTGAATTCAGAATGGTTTCTTCTTTTACGGTCATGTATTCATATTCATGCAATCATCTTTCTATCTGCAGAATGACTTAGTCCATGCCTGGGGCCTGGATAGGCAACTTGGCTATTGTGCACAGGTAACTTGCTTGTTCCACAACAGCATATTCATATCATGCCAAGTACTTCCAGTGTGGTTTTTATTCATCTCTCAGCCATATTTCAGGGTGATCGAATGAAAAATGTTGGTGTTGTTGATTCTGAGTACATAGTTCATCTGGGTCTGCCTACTCTTGGGGGCCCAAATGGCAATGAGGCAAGTGATTT
>Ga0123342_1001870_pt1 | contig 35318 bp, 17 predicted proteins | sample Turbeawhitnodule_FD_89960 | JGI IMG/M metagenome (GOLD analysis project Ga0123342, IMG submission 89960) | Root nodule microbial communities of legume samples collected from Mexico - Turtle bean Mexico white nodule | ecosystem: Host-associated > Plants > Roots > Nodule | place: Mexico: Nepantla... | reverse complement strand
TCTCTCAGCGTACTCAAGACTCGCAAGCGTAAAGAAACAATCTGAACGTGCGTACCTCAGAAGTTCGTTGGAAACTCTTATATACCTGGGCACTTTCTCTCTCCTGGCAGTTACACATCTGGATACGTGGCTCGCATCCAGCTGTACACGTGCCATCATCTGGAGCATCCTTGACTTGGGCGCTATTTCTTACTCTTCAGGTTTTTTGGCTAAGTTACTTATGCATGATACAGCTCAATGCATAGTTGCCTTGGAGCGTGATCTCTTCTGGGTGGCAAGTTTGGGTGCCTTCGTACACACCTTCCCTGTGGTCTCGTCGGCCGCCTTCATGATCTACCCTACCTGTCTCACCGTATATGCTAAAGTAAGTTGTCTCCCGACCTCAGCCTCTGGCCAGCTGGGAAATGGCTATCTGCCTTCATCTTCGGCGATGTCCTTGTTTCGGCGATCTCTAATCACTTGGTCGCCTGGGTTCACATCTGGCGACTTCATCTTCAACCCGGTGACCGCCGGTTTAGGCATGCTGGAGATCGGAACATGCCAACTTAACAACTGGCGACTACACGAACCCCCCGACTTCCTTCCCTTCTGCCAACCAGGCGCCCCATCCAACACGCCTATATAACAACTCGATGCCACGTCATCACTTCCGACTACCAGGGCGGTACAAAATTTAAAGATAAATATTAAGATACTAGTACAAAATAAGGTATCAAACAATAGTAATTAACAACATTTGATAGAAAATTGAAAAAAAAATGACACATTGACATTTTCCTAGTAATATCAACATTTTTAACAACATTTGATATTCAAACCGTTGCTAAATGTGGACTGGTAGACAAACGAAAATGGTGGTCTAAACCATCACTGAAAGTTATTATGATGAGGAAACAATGATATTTGGTCCTACAATTGTCGTTAAAAGTATTGTTCTAAAAGTTCATTCCCCTCTTCATCTTTGTGTGCCTCCTTTTCTTTCCCTCCTTCCTCACTTCTCTTGGTCCGCACACCCCCTGCATCATTGAGCCCTACCGCACATATGCACCCTCCCATACTACCACCGCCACCTAGCGGCCCTCTACCGCCCTACCCCCTCCTCATGTCGTTATGCAACACCTCCCCCCTCCCCCTTCATTATTCTATAGTCTTCTTTTTTTAGTTTTCTTTTTCTAATACCAAAGAGGCTGCTAGTTCCTTCCTACTATGCAGACATCCTCCAACGATGTCTCTCTTCTAATTCAAGTTAGTTTTTTATCACTAGTTATTATTTGTATTTGTATGTATTGACTAAAACGCATTGAGATTGAGTTTGGGAGTGTCTGACCTTCGGCAATTTTATTTAGAATTTATGAAATTGTAATTTATGTTATATTATGCTCAATCTTTATTTATATTTGTTCATTGAGTGATCCTTAGTTTCCCGTTTGAGAATTAATATTAACTTGGATTATGCTTGGACGAGGTAAACAAGATACGTATGGATTTCTAGACCCTCAACTCATTCATCCACCGAGTAATAAAAGAGCAGGAACACACTACATCACCAATACCTTAAGGGATGAAAAAAAATTATAGTGTTCCGTATATCCACGAGTAAATCCATTTTTATTAAGTAAGTTTAAATAAATTATTAAAATAAGGGAGAGTAACTACTTTTCAATGTATGCATAATTGGAAACTACTGATCATATTTGTTCAAGATCAAACTGTTGCATGATTTTCCTCCTTGCATAAGAAATCTCCTAACTATTTTAAAAAAATAGTAGACTAGTTAGACAATTTCATTTAAAATATATTATTACTTCTACATTGCATAATGTTATGTGTTCTAACATGAAATCTTGTTATTTCAATATGCATACTCTTTATATAACATATTGAGTGGTAGACCAAGTGCAAAATCACAAATGCTCACTTGGATGCACATGAATGTATAGAAAGTAAATATGTTCACTCACTTCAATGTGTGTTATTGACTGATCTAGTAATATTTGTTTTGACTTGTAGTGCAATAAACAATATGGAAGTTATGTGTGTGATTACTATGTGATGCAATGGATATCAACCATTGTGCGAGCTAGAATTGATAGAGATTGGGATCATGTAAAACATCAATGCACTAATAAATTGTAATAGTGCTTATTAATATGGACTAATTAAAACAATTTTTAAATGTTGTAGTTTTTCAATGACCCACCATCGCGATACTCAGAAGCAATGGAGTATGTTAGAATGACATAATCAAAATATTTTGTAACCATATACACCACCTTAGGATAGATGACTAATTAGAATCATATTAGATTTTTAATGTACTTTTTTATATTCAATTTTTGTTTAAATTTATGATGTTTTATGGAGTTTTTTTATATTTAAAGTTTGTTTAAATGTAGCATTGTTTGATATTTTTATACATATTCAAGATGTGAGGATAGTAATATTTCACCATAATTTAAAAAAAAAAAAAAAAAACTTACAACGACAACGATTATAAAAAGAAACATTGTTGTATGTAGTTATAACGATAGTCCTACTTACAATCATCGTTAAAAGTGGAAAAAAAATTACAACGACGAACATTTCTCTACTCATTGTTAACCATCATTTATATAGATTATTTCTTTCCAGAATCGTTGTTAAAACCCTTATATCAATGACGGTGACATCCATCTCAAAAACAATTGTCTTATAACAACACCTCGTTCTATGATAATTTTATAATCATTTTCAATTTTCATTTTTAACCGTCGTAAAAAAATTGTTTGTCATGAGAATCATTTTGGATGGTTTGGGCTAAATAATAAAATTATGAATGAAATGGCACATAAACTAAATTGTGAAATTTTGGAGATTTCTTTCACTTTATCTAGGTTTACCTATTATTGTTAATCAAAGGAAGGTATTAACTTGACTTCTTGTTCTAAATAAAGACAAGAAGAAATTGGGAAGTTAGAAGAGAAAATTGATTATTGTGGTGGCATGCTTTAAGATCTGTGTTGTCAGCCATTCTACTATTTTATCTATTTTTCTTCCAGATACCTAAAATAGTGATGAGAAACCTAGTTAAGTTGCACAGTAGATATTTATGGAATATTTGTGGGTAGGATGCCATGAGAGGAGAAAGATATGCTGGAAAAAATAGAAGAACATTTGTAAGCCTAAGGGAGCAGGGGATTAAATTTGAAAGACTTGGTTTTGTTTAATACGTCATTGTTGGGTAAATGGAAATGGAATAAACTAAAAAATGAATATTCTATGTGGTCTAAAATCCTAATATCAAAGTATAGGGGTTGAATATAAATGGAGGCAATCAAAATACTATATAAGGCTTTGGGTGGTGGAAGGATTTGCAAAGTGTGTTCAGAGGAGAATAAGAATAGATGGTTTGATAAGCATATTAGCAGGGAACTTATGAATGGGAAATGGGTGAAATTCAAGTTTGAAACCTAAAAGAAGTAGCAACAAAATCCTTTGTGTGAGATATATGATTGGTTGTTTACAATATTATAACAAAAATCGATTACTTTTTCTGAAATGGGGAGTTGGGATGAGGGAGTATGGAAGTGGATGTTTGAATAGAAAATATAATTGTTTGAGTGGGAGAAATAGTACTTGAGGGAGTCAGAAAATACCTTTAAGTTGGGTAATAATTAAAACAGGAAAACATGATAAGTGGAACTGGAAGACAAACTCTAGTAGGGATTACCCAGTTAAGTCTGCTTATGCAGTGTTACAATTGCAGAAGATCATAAACCAACATGATAGAATCTATAAAGAAATTTAGGACACTATCTAGGTACCACCAAAGATAAGATTTCTTTTGCATGGAGAATGGTCACAATCAAATTACCAACAAACTTCAGGAGACATCTGATAGGATTTGTGCATTGTGTAAGCCTGAACTATAATTTCTAGTGCACTGTTTGCTCAGCTATACAATGGTGGGTTGGGTTTGGAAAACAAGTTATGGTTAGGTGAAAATAAACAATATTTTGAGAGTTAATGGAAGTACATTTTTGGCATCATAAACAAGGACAAAGTATGTTTAATAAAGAAATATGGGGTTTAATGTGGTTTGTAATTATGTAGTGTATATGGAAAAAGAGAAGTAGGTGTGCAATGGAAGGAAAAGAGTTTTGTCAGCAATATGAAGTTATGTTTATGGAAGTTTTTAAGGATCGTAGACAAGAGTAGGTGTCCTATGTTCATTCAATGGTGTGTCAACTCTTGAACATGTATTACAATTTTATAATGTTGATTTTGAAAGTATTATGGGAGTGTTATGTCTGGAATGATGAACACAAACATGGATGGAGAAATTTTGAGAGGTTAAGCAAAAGACCATGTTTTATAATTCATCTTTTTTTTTCTGTTTTTGATTATATATATGGGATTGTGGTACTTCCTATTATAACTTTGCTTATATACTTTCAACAGTGGGGTGATGATAGGCTACAGTGCTACTCATCAGATAGAGTAACAAATATTAAAGGAAGTAAGTATAGTGTTAAGAGTTGAGGGAAGATTGTTTAAAGGGTGTAGGGTTTTGGCTTTGTCCCTTTTATCTTCTTTATTGTGCATGTGCATATTTGTATATTATTTTTTAATATAATTTTATTTAAGTTGACTTTGTTCTTCTCTTCAAGAGTCATTAAGATTGCTCTCTCCATGAACTGTAGTTGTCCTCTTTTTATGGTTGTGAGCTAATGAAAGCATCGGTAATGAATGAAAAAAAGAAAAATAGGATTCATATAGGTATCGTTTTAGAAGGGATGAGGATTCTTTGTCGGTAACCATTATCATAGAAGAATAAAGCACATAAAAGAAAAAGAGAGATAAAAAATACAAAAAAAATAAGAAAAAAAAACAAGAAAAGAGAAAAAGTATTCTTGTAACACCATATCCTGAGTATAAAAAGAAGAAAGATTCTTATTATTAAGACAAAACTAAAACCTTGTCTATAAAAAAAATTGTAAAATAATATATGTACAACGACTTAACATTGAATAGTTAAGCTAATAAGATAGAACCATAGGAAGAAATAAGACTATATCCATTGAACACGTGACGAGAGTATCAGATGATCACATCTGTTGATTCAATTGCATTATCCTGAATATATGGCCCCTTAAGAGGAGAAAGAACCCAATGTCAATAACTTCACTCGAAATATCATGTATCTTACAAGAAATCAAAGGTAAAGATGAGGTAAAATACACCTATAAATCTTATTTGTTTGATGAAAAATTCTGCAATACGAAAACAAACTTACAAGCAATCTGAAAGGGTTCAAATATGTTATATAATCTCCTTTCTTAAGGAAAATAAGAGTCCTTTCACTTGTTTGAGTTATATGACTTCCAAAATGTTTTACCATACAATATTTTTTATGAGAATAATTTACAATGTTTCTAAAGTGAAGTTCCAAAGAGATAAAGTAATATGCTTGTCAATTTTATATTATTTCGATATTAATCCATTTAATGCCCATTTAGAAAAAACATTCATTGAATATGAAGTGCAATAGTTCTTTTACCATGAGGTTATGTTACCAGTCTTTTGGTTAGCTGTTCTTTTGGGTTGTTTCTCCATACACATCCCTAACGTTTCTTGACATTCTAAAAGATCAGGCAAAAGACTAATTTTTCTTTAAAAATACATTTAAAATTTTACAATAATATATATATATATATATATTTAGAAAGTATTTTTAGATCTAGAAATATCATTTGAATAATATAATCTAATTATTTTTTTTCAAAAAAATACACCTTAGATTACAAAATCCAAAAATGTATTTCTAAATCCAACAATATTTTCAGATTTTTGTAATCTAAAAATACTTAACAAATTTTATAATCTAAAATATTTTATTTTTTTTGAAAAAAAAAACTAATTTTGAAAGGTATTTTAGATTTTATAATCCAAAAAATTTCTATATCATCCATTCTGAAATAAAAAATACCAATAAAATAAAGAATATTTTTGTTTACATAAATATGGATTGACACAAGAAACTATGAGTGTATGAAGAAAGAGTCGTTCTTTCGTTGTTGGCTTGGGGCAGGTCCCATCAACTTGCTCAATAAGAAATTTGTCTCTATAAATTATTTTATAATAATATTTTGAAGTCATTATCAAATGACATCGCCTAAGCAGATTTGTGGTTTGTCTGTTGAGTTTATGGAAATGAGTGATGGGTATGTGTATTGGGAACAATATCAACTCTCATTTTCTTACTTTCTGATTCTATTCTTATTCGAGTTAAATACACTCATTTATGGTAGCTATTGAACAAGAGATTCATGAGTACTATTGCACTCAAAATTGGGCAAAAGGTAAGACAATTTTGTTCCCAACTTAGAAATACCAAAAAGATGGATGCAAACATACAACAAATTACTAGTTTCAAGCTCAAGAAAGTAAAAAGGGAGAAAATAATATTAACATGTTTTTCCAAATAATGTAGTAAAGAAAATTACGAAACAATATATATATATATATGCATAATTAAACCAATATTTGTCTATTAGAGTTGCATAACAAAAAACAAAAGGTTCTAAACCAAACACATGGTTGGTTTGTGACTATTTTCGTTTGCTTACAAGGTATCATTTTGAGACAAATTAAAGGTGCTACTTCATTGCCATCGAGTTTAAGGGAGAAACGACAGATATAAAAGTGACTTTAGGTGACTGTTCATTCAGTATTAATTTCTGTTATTGAAATCGATTAACTTAGTTTGTTAGTAGCTATTTGCTCTCAATTGTTTGCTGAGCCAGCAATACATCCTACTCTGTAATCTGTTAAAATAAAGCATAAAGATTCTTTTGACACTGCAAGTAAAATAAATCCCGAGCAACTTTGAAATTCCACAGATGTCTGAAATTTCACACTATTTCTCCACGCGTTCGCAATACTGAATGATCAATTAAAATAAATGTAAATTATTATCATTAGTTAGCTACACAAACTAAATTAGAGAATTTTGTAATAGATTATTTCTATCATATACATCCACAGATTCATGAACCCTGCAACGAATCATGATGAGTCACAACCAAACTCTTACCGGCACTTGCATCATCCGAAGTAAAACAGTCTTGAGCAGAACTAAGGAATAAGCAGGTTCAAGTGAAAAAGAGAGTGGAGCAGAAGCCAAAATCTCATGTTTACAGGATGCATGTCCTTTGTTCTTCGTATCTGTCTTTACTTTGGGGGAACAAGAAGGTATAAAGCAAGACCAAGAACAACTCAATCCGGAATATAGTTTTAGCTTTTAAACTTTTGGTTAACAATGGTCTTGGACCCTATGCTTTCAAATTGACGTGTTGATTCCTGTACTTTAAATGTTCTTAAGACCCTGTACAATCAAATTGTTGTGTTTGATTCCAATACTTTCAAAAGTAGATGAATTTAATGTATGCAGGTTTACATAGTAAACTCCCTTTCCAACATCGTGATTTTTAGTTATAAGAGATGATTCCGTTGTACGTAGAGACTAATTTCTTTTTTCTGCAAGTACACATATCAAACACATTGCCTTGTTGCACAAGAACTACGACCACCGAAAGTACGAAAACACTAAAAGCACAAGTTTCGCAGCATGATTATAAAACAGATCATGCTTTTGTTTAAGAACAAAATAAAGTTTCTTTGGAATAAACAAACTAGTTATAAAAACAATAAAGAAACTAGTCCTTTGCTTCACAAAAATGATTTCTTTTGAAGAGAATAACAAAACATTTAATATCAGCCAGTGGGATAAATATCTTGTTGTTGTACTGCATTTAGAGTCATATGTGAAGATAGTAAAGGAAAAAGATAATTGGATACACAAGAAGAATCCACATCCAAAGAGAAGAAATAGGAACAAACCAAAAATAAATAGATTACATGGGTTGTGTCGGAGTGAATTCTACAGAGTTTGCAAGAAAAAACAAATAACTAAATATAATAAAAATTTAGCTTAAAAAGCCCAGTCTCCAATAGGGTCAAGGACTCTTCTTTGGTAAGTTTGTCAAGTTCTATTTGCGAAGATCAATAGTTCATTTGGTTACAAGAAAAAGAGTAAATAAAACAGGTCTTCTTTCAGTATGAAATGAAAATTTCAATAATATTGATTTGCATGATTAGAGGATCCTAGTGTTATAAAAAAAATATACACATCTGAAGGTAAAAGACAATTAGAGAAAAAACAATTGGCACTGTAATTATGTTTTGAAACATGGACGGAAGAACTTAACCAATAGAACAATTGAACAGGTCATATTGGGAGTAAATGGAGAAAACAAGTGTTTACCCATAAAGAGCGAGAGAAGAGGGTGTGGGTGATATAAAGGTCCTCCCCAACTGAAATCAAATTGAAGAACTCGGGAGTCTTATCTTCCTTCACAACAGTTTCAAACAAAAACAGTGTATCCTTGTTTTCATCTTAAAATAGGCATTGGAATTGGAAGACGCATCGAAATGTAATGCAATGCCTATTTTCAAAATGAAAACAGGAAAGCCCTGTTTCCATTCAAAAGGATGCAGTGAGAAGGTAGGCAAGGCGTTCTTCAATTTGATATCAGGAGAGGAGGAGAAGTCACATGGCCTCATCTCCTTCTTCTCCTGCATATGCAAAAACCTAAACACTCTTCAGATCTGGTCTCATCTAACCTTCAGTAATAAATAGCCTTCACAGCGGCTTCATTACGTCAACCCTAGTGTTTACTTCTTTTTCCCACTACCTTCAACAACTTCGCTTCTCATATATAAATACATTCATTTATTTAATTAATTAACCTTGAGTATCCTAAAGTTCATTCTAAAATTTATTTAATTGGCAACACTAAATTCTTAATAAATTTCTAAATAAACTTATAAAACCCACCCATACAAATATTAAACTTATAAAATTTATAGACTACTATAATTAACTCTCTCCTTATTTTCATAGGCGGCAAAAGTTAGATATGTGAGATAATTGAGTAAAAAATCTAATAATCCATGAAACATATTGATTTAATGGGTTTATTTTATACAAAAATAAATAAATTATAAATGTTACTCTTCTTTTTAAAAGTTTGGTTTCATTAATTAATACATTTTCAATTCCTTTTAAAGTTAAATTTGTTAAACTTGTATAAAAGAATAAAATGCATCAATAAATTATTTTTTATAGAAAATGTTTATCGTTCTTTTAACATTCCATAAAAAACAAGAAGAATTTAAATTTTACAAGTTTTATTTTATAACAATTTTTAATATGTATTGTGATTATATTTTAAATGTTTAAAAATTAATTTAATAAAAGTAATAGTGCTATTTTACGTCCTGATACATAATAAATATATTAATTTTAATAATAATCATGTTTAAGTTATAATGAAGTTTATCTTTTATTAATTAATGGTGTATACATAATCATTAAACTATATCCAAATATAAAATTTACATGTGATTTTGATTTGGATGGTTTGAATATTAAAAAAATTTGAACCAAACCAAATTAAGTTTTACAATTTGATTTGAATAAGTTTTGTGATTTAATTATATATATTTTTATTAATATATATATTATGATATAAATTCTAGATAACTCATAGGATCCACTTACAGGTCTATAATAATATTTTAATTTTTTTTCTTAGACTAATAATATAGCATTCACACTGTTAGGATAATTCTTCTTCTACATAAGTTAAACATGTTGATTTACAAATTTATAACATGAACCAAGTTAAGCAAATTAAATTCTTCTCTTATATATATATATATATATATATATATATATATATATATATATATATTATAAATTAATAATTAGTATTTAAATAATTAATTTCGATTCAACTTATATCACTACCGAAATTTCAAACTGCAAATTAATCTGAACTGCTCAATTCTGAAAAAAAAAATCCAAATCAATTCAAACAATTTCGATTTTAATCCACTGTCAATGTTTTAAATAAATCTTCAATTTATTTTTTAATCGATTCCGAATACCCTAATGATAAAAAAAATATGTACTAGTTAGGATCATTTTCTTCAAGAGCGACTAAGTAGTAAAAAATTCTTGTACAGAATAAATGTCACTTTCTATATTAAATTTCACATGTTATATTTTTTCACCAATATATAAGGGAAAAAAGGCATAAAAATATACTTTTCAAATTTATCCCCCTCTTATCTCTTTCCACAATAAAAGAAAGTACTGTAATTTTCTTTCAAAGTAAGTGATAATTTTTTTTTTCATTTTCACTTCACTTTTTCCACAAACATCCAAACATATTTTTCACTTAATTTTATCTCTCTTTTACTTTTTCATCACACTTTCTTTCATTTTCCTTCTTATGTTTTCTAACATGAGATTATTACCCTATTTCATTTTTTTTATAAAGGTTAATCACCCCATTTTTATTTTTTATTCTGTTTAACTGATAAAAAACATATTTTTCTTTTTTTATAAAGGTTAATCACCCCATATTTTTTTATTTTTTTATTTTTTATTGATAAAAAACATAAGATTATACTCCCAAATTATAATTATTAAGAAATATAATGCTAACTGTTGTGATAAACTCGCAGCAAATGAAATATATGCAAATGTTTAATAACTTTTATAAATGACAAGTTTTATCAACTTTATCAGCAAATAAAATAATATTATCCGGATGATCATATATTAACAAAATTAAATAATTTAAAAGTCAAGAACATGTGATATATTATAATTGTACCTATTCAGAATCTAATTCATTCTAGGTAAGAACAATAGTAATAGCTTTTCTTATATAATAAATAGTAAAATGTTTATTAAAATAAGATGAAGCATAAACATACCAATTAATTAAATTGTATGAAAATCTCTAAACTAAAGGCTGAAAACGGTGTAAGTTTGTCAAGTAATCCCATTCTAATTACAACAACTCCAAAAACATTTATTACTTTATAATTGGTCATTCGGGAGAAGGATTCAATAACAGTCTGTCACCACAACATTCGGCAAAGAAGAAAAACACCATTCCAGAGCATTCCACATCATTTAGATATCTCTCGGTGGCCATTCATACTTAACTTTTTATTGAGGCTACGTTTGGACACTTGCCCAGAGTATTCCACAGAATATAGTCCCCAGAAGTAACCTAGTTATGACCAGAAATAATTAAAGACATGAATAGTATCATTCACACCGAAGGGAGCAGAAAATTTAGGGAGATTTATCATATTAAAGTATGAATCACTGATCCTACACAAACTAGTATAGTAAATATATACCTGAGTCGAAAATTCCATAGGTGCTTTTACAGCCGGGTAGATGCTCACCTACAAAATATGCAAACTATCAGATAGATAACAAAAGGAAAAAGGAGAGGCTTCCAAAGCGTAAAAAATTCAGTATTGTTAGATCAGTTCTCTTCTTGATATATATTTTGAAGAAAAGATTCCATGGAAAAATAAGAATAAATACGATAAATAAACTACATGAATGGCTGTGGAACAACAACAAAAAAACATGAGAACATAACTTAATAATCAATAACATACTAAACTAAAATAGCATAAATTTGTGAAACTGAATCAATGTTATATGGATCTAAATTGTTTTATCGAAAAAAATGGCAGCAAAAATAGATTTTTAGACTCACAGATTTAGGATCAACGGCAATTCCGGATACTGATGCCCCAACAACCTTGAATGATACCTATAATAATGAAAATATTAATGAGAAAATCTCATCTTTATGGCATTACAGACTTAAACACACTTTCAAGATATGTAGTATTCTATGCATATTCATCAATTTTACAGTTTAAGCAACATAAAGTCAATTTTCTGTAACACTGACAGAACAAGGATCAAGTTCACATTTATTATATGGCCAACCAACACAGTAGTTATTAGTTACAAGGATGGGTGCATTCAATTTAAAGAACATAAGAGTATAACCAGCTAAAGAGAAGCCAACCATGCATACCACGAGTGCATGAACTAATTGATAATTGGTAAACATGGTAAGATTATCAAGAAGTACCAAGACTGGCACAAACAGCTAACACAGGAAAGAAAGACTTTGACAGATAAAAAAATAATTAAAAGATAAATGAGTAAACTATTATATAAGAAAGCACTAAATTACACAATATGCCAAAAGCTATTTGCTTTGCGATATTAGAGAAAACACTAAATTCATAAAAGCCTAGTATTCCTAGTTTGATCACATCACGAAGGGGAAAGTAGGACAAATTAAAAACTTCAAATAATGAAAGCTAAGCAAATCTGGTAACAAATTTAACTGATAGAATATTTGTGATATTAGAAAAATGTTCAGAAAGTAAATTACGATGTTTATTGTTAACATTTTTACTGGACGAAAGGTGTAGTTATGTTAGAGGTCCAATCGGGCTGGGTTGGTGTTAGGTGTGTATTTGTATCTGGCCTACAGTATTAGTAGAAATAGGAATATTCAGACTCCTATTAGTTTAATATTTTTTTTTTCTTTCCTCTTTTCAATCAATCCCTAAATTTCAGCACTAAGAATCTGATTATATGACATGGTAATATAACCAAAAGCATCAACTAATAAAAAATCAAAAGAAAAAAAGTAAGCAAATTTCCGTCAACAAAAATGCAAATTCATTAAACTTTAAGAGATAATGTAGATGCCTTGCTAAAAGATCAAAATCAAAATGAGAAGGTGCATACTTTAGCATAATTGTATGCCTGCCAGCAAAATGGCTCCTCTAAATCAACTGGAGGAAGATCCTTGTTCATTTTCTCCATCAAATGTTCTTCATTGACCATGTTACTAGCATTCTCTGCCTCATTATCACTATCCTCGTCAGCAATGATTCCAAAGGATGACCTGGAGGAAGAAGACAACCTTTGGTTTTGCCATGGTGCAAACTTGACTGTTCCAGGGAAAGTCACTTCAATACTTTTTCCAGTCAGTCCTCGGCCACTTGTCACAATTTTCCATTCAACGGAGTGCTCGGAAGTTGAAACTGTACCCACAGAAGGAGTCCCGTCCAAAGATACAATCCTCCTCCTAGGAAAGGGCATAGTCACGGTACAGAACTCCATTGTCAAAGGGGCCCTATATCCTTCCATTAAATGTAACTTGAATAGAAATGCACCTTTATCCTCAGAAACCATAGACAACTGATAGAATCCCTTTAAGGGGGGTCCAAGGGCACAAGTTGCCTGATAACGCATCAACACAAAATTACCTAACGGTGGAGAAAACATCACACCTTGCTTATCCAAACCTTGATCAGAAACTTGAGCACAAGGATGATATGATAAAACTTCAAGGTTTGCTGTGTGCAATCCAGCCAAGGGAAATGACACATCTGGTAACCCTTCCAACTCAGCTCGACAATTTATTTGACCAGAAACTGATATAGTATCCGGAATTTCATCTCTGTCATACAGAGCTGCATGAATAGTCTCATGAGTAGTAAACAGCATTCTCTGCTTTCCTTTGTATAAATATGGTTTCCATGCTGGCTGCTTCTGGTCCGAAGGAGGCAAATCCGTTGCAGAAAAGCCATTGGCCTTTATGGTAAAAATATTGGAATAATTAAGGTCCAAGGGTATACCTGTATAAAAATGTACATTGATAGAATAAATTTACAAGCAATGGGTAACTGACAGCTTAGAAGAAAATCCACTGCAAAAATATGAGATGAGAAATACCATAATAAAAGGTACCAACCAAAGGGCATTGAACTACTGATAAATGTTCTGAGTGCATCTTTATCCAATGGCCTAGACCCAATTTTTGGAGCATCGGCTGTAACTGATCCCGGTACAGATGTACTTGAAGGGGAGGAAGAAACAACAGGTGGAGCTACAGGCTTTGCCCTGGAAGAGATGCCTATACTACCAGTGAGTGAATCAAACAGCCCTCCAACAGAGGGAGCTGCACTTACAATCACTTCTGGTTCTACTGTGTCGCCAGTAATTATGTCACCAATAGCATGTGCTACCATAAAAGCCCTATGAAAATAAAAGCAAAAGTAGAACAGATCTCTAATTAAAAGCACATACTATGAAGTAAAATCCCAACACCATCCTACTGTAAACCAGCTCTCTGGGGCATGGTGATACTACAAGTGTAATCACTTAAGATACATCCCACAAAACACACATAGAAGGTGCAATGTAGAAGCACCAACTATTGCAGGTCTTTTATATTCAAAATCAATACAAGAACATGCGGAAAATAAATAAATGAAAACTAAAGCCATATTCTCACCCTCTACCCTGAACTTAAAGAGAAAGGTGTGCAAGGGCCATGAAATCTGCCAATACAAGCTGAACAAAACCTCATTCTATGTACATTCTGTAGCACATTTAAAAACTGTTCACGTAAATGTTTTCAAAATCACTTTGACCTTGAGTTACCCAATTATGAGAAAGAATCAAAAAATAAAATTTTAATAATAATAACAACCAACCAATCTAGACCAACATGTAAGAGATGAATTTCTGGTCAGAAATTTCGCAACTAACTTAACATACCCTGTTACTGATGGAAGATCCAACAAGAGGGAAGACAAGCCATCATCCATGCCAAGAGCAGTTCCACAATCAGATCTTTTACACAACCTTGCATATGCCTTTAAATGCCTAGGCTCAACCAATGGTAGAATAAGTATACTGTAAAGGCCCTTCGTGTGCAAGATTAAAGGCCACAACAGATTCTTAATGTCCTCCTCTTCTTTGTTAATGTAAAGACCGACAATATGACGAGTAATGGGATCATCCACCCAAGAATCTGATCCCAGAGTTGAATTACTCTTGCGTATCCCAAATCCTTGCGCAGATCCCTCCCTAAACAAAAGCACGAAAGTCACCCGAAAAAAAGGTGAGTGGAAACGCTGTTACTGGAAATTAACATGATTATTGCAACGAGATTTGTTTGATTGAATAATCGTTTACCCCTTTGGCCTCTTAATAATGAAATCAAAGCAGAAATTGGAGTGTGTATAGAGTGAAATGTGAGGAGAGAGAGAGAGAGAGGAGAAGTAAAGCAACCTATGTTTTCGGTCGAGAAAGGCATCAGTAAGGTCGGAGTGAGTGGGTAAGGAAGAGAAGAGTTGATCGGAGTCATTGTGGGCGTTGCAAGCAGCTCGCCAACGCTTCTCCACCAGCGGAAACCTCCTAATGCATAAAAAAGAATAACAATTTGAATGTATTTGCAGAGAGCGTGTTAAGTGTTGGAGACGAGAGAAGGAGGACAAGGTACCTGGAGAAAACGACGGCGTCGAGGTTGTTCATAATCCATATAGCTCTGATGCTGCATCCACTGGACATGGCTGCTACTCTGATCGATCGTTCATTCCTCCACCGCTGTTCTTCTATATTCAAATTATCCCTTCTCCTCTCTTTTATCCTGAGTTTAAATTACTCTCTTAACTAATTACATTTTACATTCATGTATCAATTAAGAAACCATAGATTCATACACAAATTATTCCATCAAGAAACCTTCATACAAGTTCTTTAATTTTTAAAATTTCAGCATGCTTAAATTGTATAATTTCTTTTAATAATATTTTGATATGCAGCTGCAATTTCTTTTAAACTATAGAATGCTTTATAATTATCACAATACTATTTTTTGTATAAAGCATTTTCCTTATGTAACATTGAATCAATTATTAAAACTACCATTATTAGTCATTTTAATTTTTTAAAATTATAAAAATAAGTCATTTCTTTTTACATTATAATCTTCTAATATTATCCTTAATTTAACAATAATTTGCACATTTAAGACATAATTTTAGTGAACATAAATCAATTTGTATTAATATAAAGAGGCGCAAGTAATTTTTCAGTTAAATAACTATAGGTGTGTTTGGTAAAATTAGCTTATATATAAGCCAGTTGTTGCTCATGACTAGTTGATAAGATTCCAATATATAAGTTTTTAGCTGAAAAATAATTTATTTTATTAAATTAAAACTGTTGATATAAGTATTTGATAAGTTAGTTAGTTAGTAGATGAAAATAACATATTTACAAGTTTTCTTATATAAATAAAATTTCTTTTTAAACAAAATTATATTATGTATTATTTTTTTTAAATAATAAGTTTTTATTAAAAAAATTAGTGCTTAGATTTATTTATAAAAATTGTATATGGCTTTTAAGTGGACAAGACATTTTATTTAAGTTAATTGATTTAATAGCTATTAATCCAAAAAAAATTATTTAAATTTTTTTAATTTAAACTACTATTACATTAAAAAAAATACATTTTTTTATCGTGTGTGATTACAGATATAAATAAATTAAAGTAACTAAGGATAATAAGAAAATATATTAAAGTATGAGATCTAATAATAAAAAAATAAAAATAAAGTATAAGTTAAAAACTAGTTAAATAGCTTATAGATTTTAAGCTCCAAACTCTTTAGAATAAGCTATCAAACATTTTTATATTCATCAAACTACCCCTACTTTATATTAATGTATTCATTAAGTCATTTCACTTGTATAAAAGTTCTACAAAAAATAATAAGAGTAAGGATTAAATTACGTTTTAAAATAACAGAAGTTAGAGTCCATGATATAGTAGAGTAGTTGTTTCTCTGGAATAAGATAACCAAAAATAGTAGCTAATTTTACATATTTTTTTTTCTCCTGTTGAGAGAACTGCAAAGAATCCCCTGTCCCAGAAACAAATCACTAATTTTTAAAGTAGTTTCTCAACTTTCAAATCGTTGAAAATTGGAAATTGGAGAGGACAGCCCTACCATCAGGGGAAAAAATCGAAACTTGAACTCTTCTGTAAGGATCGTCTAAGCAAAATTTCAGTAACTATAGCATTACTCCTAGAAAGAAAGAAATAAACATCCGAAAATCACGATTTGTTTCACCAAATATGATTAGATAGAACAATTTGCTATCTCCATATGATAAGATAAACAATATGCGTTCTCACATTAAATTTACCTACAACACTGGGTTTATATTTCCACAAAGTTGATATGGCACAATCATATAAAATGTTCGAATAACATAGCATTGCTCAGGTTTACTGATCCTGAACGCTGTAGTCATCAGATGTGGTAAGTAGGCGAGTATAGGAGGGGGAAAGGGAGAAATGGAAAGGAAAAGATTACATAAATCATGCACAAACCCATACTTCAACAAAGACTCCAAAATCCAAGCAAAGAACGAGATCTCTCCTATGACAATTGAGGCTCTTATTACTTGGAGAAGTAACATGAAATCAAACCTCTAGTTTTGCTTAACAAGATTTCCCTGTAACGTCTTAAATCATCAGTCATAATATCCTTTTTATATATACCCATAGACCATGCAACTGTAAACACTTTTTTATCTAAACCTTTGGTTTCTACACTATTGATATTCATAATTACAACTCCTGTAAAGGAGGGCACCCTACTTTTTGCGTGGCGTCATCTTCCGCATCCGTTAGATTAGACTGAGTTGCCAGCAGCATTTTGTTATATTCACAAAATCAAATAGAAAAATACGCGGGGTCAGAGATATAAATGTATGTGATCTAAAGGTCCACGCACAAGTAGGCAATTATAGAGCCTGCTCGTCGCTTTGTCCGTTGGCTAACCTTCCACTTTTCAACCAGGACCTTCTTTATGTTGGGACAGCTAGAGACAACGGTGGCCACTCCAGCTGAAGTTATACCAGCGCAATAAACCATTTGACAAGACTCCAGCATTCTGCAACTTTTGACAAGATGCGACAGGCCAACATCAGTAATTTTACGGCAGTGTGAGAGCACTATTTCTTTAAGCAATGTGCAGTGTTCACCCAGCTCAGCCATTGCCATATCGCCCAGATTCTGAAATTATAATGAGAAATATTGAAGAAGGTAAGGGAAAGTAGAAAGGAAAGGTAATACAATTTCAGAATGTTATAGTTATTACCAGGTTGACCAATTTGGAGATTCTCCGGTACTAATTCTCATATGTATAATGAAATATTTAGCCATTCAATGCCAAAAATTGTTCACAGCAAACATACATGCTAATATATATGCCGCAATCAAACGTTTGGAGCCATGATACATGGGAGTAGTGCGTGTGTGTGTGTGTACACAACCATGATGATGTTTGTCATGCACAGTATTAGAGTGAAACAACTTTGATGAAATCAAGAAACAATACAATCCTATTGAAACAAAAAAAATTATGGAAACTTAAAAACATGAGTTCTTGGTATACAAAAAGAGAGAGAGACAGAGACGAGCACATACCCGCAGGACACTCACATCTAAATGGCAGAGTTGAGGACAGCCCCTTGCGATGGATATCACTCCAGCATCTCCAATTTGATGACAACCACTAACATTCAGAGAATGAAGGGAACAGCCCTCAGCTATTGCAGTAAGGGCCCCATCCCCCACCCTAGCAATTGAATAACAGATATTAAGGTAGACATTCTCCAGAATAAACAATATTTTGCATGTTCTGAACAATCTAGAGTTCTCACTTCTGATATATTTTACTTACCTGTCGCAGAATCGAATGCTAAGATCTGTTAGAGATGTACAATGCTTGCCAACAGCAATGATTCCCTTGTTCCCAATCTAGTAACAACAAAAAGAGAGCAAGGAGAAAACATATGAAACTTATCCTAAAATCTTAATTAATCAACTATAAAAAAATAGGTTACATTATGTATCACAGCATATAATAGGGATCTATAATTGACATTCATTTTCAAGTACTACCCATTCAAATACTTTTCCTATATTTCACTCTTTTCTAGAGAGGGAAAAAAGCAAGTAAATAATGTAAGCATATAAAGATGAGGGACAGAGTTAAAAATGAGTAAAGCAATGGAATAAATTATGGAAACACTTAGCTAAGATGCAAAATAACAAGGGATAGTGTGCTGCCTTAAATTTAATAGGAACAGTACATTAGTTCGCTTGCTCAATTAATTGGAATAATATATCTTTGGACTCAAAAAATTCATGCCATTCATGCCAGCCAGCTTCTTAAAAACTACATAATCTTAAAGTTGTTACCTTGTAACATCGACGAATATGAAGTTTCTTTAGATTCCGGCAGCCACTAGCTATACTACACATGGCATCATCACCGATGCTTGAACAATCTACCAAGTGAAGAACTTGCAAGAATTTGCACCCCTGCCCCACCTCAAGAAGGCTAACATCACCTATTCTATGGCAGTAAAGCAATGCTAACTCAGTGAGATTCCTGCACGCATTAAAAAGTTGTGATTAGAGTCCTATTGTAAGACAATGGAAAAATATGCCATCAAGGGTAACCCGAATATCAGGAGCTAGCATGTCTACATAGACAACATTCCTACGTAAATATTAATAGGAAAAAAATATGAGTTAATCGGCTACTGTTAGTTAGGATTAATGGTTATGGGTCAAATACCTATAAATCAAGCATGACTTTGGTATATTTTGGACAGACTGGAAGAATAATAACTGAAGCCCTATGATATCTCGGTTTCTCATGTCCATTGATTCTCTTTGTTCAGCTCTCTTCTTCCCCCTTCCCCTCTTTCCTTCTACCTCTTTCTCCTTCCCACCTAAATCCTATATCTGTGGCATCGAGAGCCTCACTGTCCAGGCAACAATGTGTGAAATGGAATTTCTAATCTGCTTAGTTGATATGAAAAGGATGATGCCTACATCAATCTCAGACATGGTCACGATCATGAAGATTACTTTCGAGGCAGACAGGATGATTCTAATAAGAGTATTGATGTCCAACCCAATTTACAAAGATGAGATTCCCAAAATTTCAAAGGGGAGATTTCACGCTTGGATAATTGAGTGTGAACTGTGAATGGTTCTTTGAGCTGGAAGAAACTCCCAATGACATGAAAGTTAAAGATGGCAAACACAGGGCTGGATGATAAAGCATATCAATGGCACCAAGCATATGAGCAGCTATGGGAAGGCAAAGATTCAGGCTAGGACCAGTACATTGATACCTTGAAGGGTCATTTTGAAATTGCACATGAGGCCCTTGGAGAAGATTTGATGTGTATGTGACAACAAGCCACCTGGCAGAATTTAATGATGAATTTGATGCACTTTCTTTGTAAACATGGCTTGTTTGAAATGCTTAAATGGCTGGTCTGCAGGAGGAATATGCTGGCATAGTCCATTTATTCAAGCCAAGAAAAATGAGAGAATTGTAGTTTGGCATGGATGCAATAAATCACACTGCAACAATAGGCTGAGAGGAACATGTTGACCAAGAACATGAGTTACGAGGCTCCTGGAAGCAGTAATACCATAGCAACTACACAAAATAAGAAGAGGTCCACCGAGAACACGCTAGTGGGAAGTAAATCCCAGCTAATAGAGAAGTCAGAAACAGACATGTCCAAAAATTCTTCAAAAACGCTTTGCAGAGGACAAGCACAGCCAAAAATCTTTACTTTTACTCCAATAGCAAGAATCCTAATATGGTCATCTTGATCATATGAGCAAAAATGCCCATTTTATAGTCATTTTGTATCCATATACAGCAGCCACAATAGCTCAACTCTACACAGATCAGATCTACACATTACATGGAGCACTAGTCAAAATAATTAGCAAACGGGATCTTGTTTTTGAGTATTTTTTTTGAATAACTTCTTAAAAACTTTAGGGGTTGAACAGAAATTATCTTTCTCTTTAGGGATTTGAAGTTTAAAACCCTAGAGGACTGGTATCCTCTGTTGGGTAAGGATTGATAAGTAAATATGAATAGGAAAGGAATGTAAATTAGTTAGGATTTTATGCTTGTTGGTAGTTTCCAATGCATAAAGCATGACTGTTGTATATTTTGAACAGAGTGGAACAACATTAACAAGTAAAATGTAAGTTTTCTGATCTCTCTTTTTCTCTCTATTCATTCTGTTCTTTTCTTGCCTCTTTATTTCTGTCTTTTTGTTTCTCTCTCATATTATAAGCCTAAATGTGTAATATCACTATTCCACTAAATTAAATGAAAAGTTACATATACAACACAATCAATCATGAACCACAACAAGCCGGAACAGACCTCAGTGGACCATCAATAAACACATGCCATGGTTGGTTAATAAATTGGCATGACACATTCATCATGCACAACAGAACTTCTGCCTCCTGTGATGCTGTATTGAGTGAGTGACCATTTAAAGAGAGATCGAATGCATTAAAATGATCCTAGGGGGACTATCAATATGATAAATTGTTTGGCATACCCTTATTTAAATTTATTGATTACAATTTACAACTATGTTAAATAACTCAAGTCAATGAATCCATAACATTTTCACAAGTAATTTAGCTCAGAGAAAAACATACTGGCAAGATCTCCCAATGTATTCTATCCCCAAAGTTCCAATGTTGTGACATCCATTGACTTCAAGATGTGTAATTTCCTTGCAACCAGTAGCAATTGCTTCCAAACCCTTGTCGCTTAAAAAATAGCAATCAATTAAAGTCAAATTCTTTAACTTTTTACATCCATTCCCAATTGCTCGCAACCCCCTGGATAAAAGACATTATTATGAAAGAATTACTAAATAAAGCAAAAAAAAAAACTATTCTTACAAGGAAAATGCATAAGTAATGATCAGACACATGTGAGAAAGGATTACATTACACCCCCAATGTGTGCAAGAAACCGATTGCATTTTAAACAAGGATTTTCGTATTGGAAAAACATCAGTGAGTCTCAAAATATAAAATGATGTAAGGACATAAATTTGGGGGAAGGGGTTGAAGGAAAAATAAAGAAAGAATTTGCAAGAGAGTAGCTCACTTGTCAGTAAATCTCTGAAAACTGTATAGTGCCAATAACTCCAGAGACAGACAGCTAGTGCCTACGGCTATCAAAGCATCGTCGGTGACATTAATACACTGGAGCTTTAGAACCTTCAAATTTGGACATCCCTGAGCCACAGCAACCAGCCCTTTATTGTGGATGAACTCAGAATCCAAGGACAATGTCTCAAGGGACCAGCAGTTTGATCCTACAGCCTCCATTGAGATATCAGTTATCTTAGCACACGCCGCAACACCAAGAGATTTCAAAGATTTTCCCACACCTACTGCTAACTCAACCAAACCCGAATCAGTCAAGCCTTCGCAGAACCGCAGATTCAAATCTTCAAGATTCTTGCAACACTGTCCAACAGCAGCCATACCTTGATCCCCAACATAACAACCCTAAAGGAAAACCTCAGTAACTATAACTGCAGATACGGCGTTCAGATTCATAGATATTGAGAGGATGCTAAGGCTAATAATGCATTCATATGGAAAACAGGCATCTAAATAGCGGTGATTAATTAAGCACATGAGCAGATATTCACATCAAAGGGGCGTGAAACGGAAATGGAAATGGAAATGGAATTAGCAGAAGAAACTTATGAGAGCTTACTTGTAAGTCCAAGGCTTTGAGAGAAGTGCATTTCCGAGCAAGGGATGCCAAGCCATCGCTAGAGACGTTAGAACACCAGATTAAGCCCAATCTGTGAAGTTTGGGGAAGCCTTCGCCGAGCGAAGACAAACCAACATCGGATAAACAGACGGACTCAAGATCGCCATCTTCATCGGCGGGTCGTCTTCTTCCCTGGAAAAAACAACGAAATTCTATTTGGAATTAAAAATGAAATTGAAATTGAAAAGGAAATGGAAATGCGAAAATGGAATAAGAAGAGAGGATAGACGGACTAGGTGGAGGGGAATGGAGAGGCGTTCGTCGATGTAGAGGTTTCTGAGACTGGTGAAGCGGGTGGGCAGAAGGTCGAGGAAGAGGTGGGTGGCGCCGATTCGGAGGGTGGTTCGGGTTCGGCGCTCGAGGCGGAACCAGCGGCGGCAGACGAGGGAGCAGGCGTCGCGGGTGGGCTTGGATTGGAGATGGGAGAAGATTTCAACGATTAACTCATCAGGAAGCGAGTTGTTGATCCAATCGTGGCCTCGCATGGTGTGGCTATTGGTGGAACGGGGAAAGTGCGTTTGGCTTTATATTGGGCTATTGGGTCATTCAGAAACTTAACAGATGGTTGTGTAAGAGAATAGAATAATAGTATTGTTGGCATTGCCATTGCAGCAAATACAACGGCGTTAAATCTCCCCTGCTCCACTCCCATATGCCCTTATCCACATTCTTTCAACATATCTTTTTTATTAAATACTTACTCAATAATGTTTCGCTCAACTTTACCATACGTTAATAAATAAATATTATAACATTTAGGTCTTAATTTTATGATTTAAGTATGAACCTGCAATGGAGACATCTCGCTAATAAAATAGCTTAAATACAAGGTGGGAAAATTTTCAACCACCTATCTTATGAAAATATTTATTCAAGAATATATTAGTAAATGCTTTAATATTTAAGCAATCAAATTAAGTATTTATTCAAAAATTCAAATTTTGTTTTATTTTTCTCAAAGTTTAAAATTAATCAATACATAATTTGTTAATGATATAAATACATTTTAAAACTCCAAGTTTACTGTTGTCGTCAGTCTTCTCATCGTCCACATAATGATTCTCTTTTAGTACCAGGTCCTTCGTTTCTTCTGGTTTCGATTTGTAAAGATATATGTTCTACCTGTAATATCTCTCCATATTATAATGGTTTAAGCTATTATTGACTATCTCAATATTTTTATATCTGCCTTTGGTCTATTTCTTTTATGTTCGTTCTAAAGTCTACAAGTGATGTCTTAGTTCATCCTGGTTGGCATCAGACCATGCTTGATGAAATGAGTTCACTTCAGAATAATGGAACTTGGGACCTTGTTCCTTTACCTTCCTCGAAAATTCGTTATTGGTCGCAGGTGGGTATTTGCTATCAAAATTGATCTTGGTGGTACTATTGATCGTCTCAAAACTCATCTTATGACTAAGGGTTATACCCAATTTTTTTTTTAGACTATGGTGATAATTTTTCTCCAGTAGCAAAGATGGCTTCAGTTCGCTTATTCATAGCTATGGCCACTCTTCAACAATGGTCTATGTATCAACTGGATGTCAAAAATGTCTTTCTTGATGGGGATTTGTAGGAAGAAATTTATATGCAGCAACCTCTCGACTTTGTTGCTCAGGGGGAGTCTTCTGGATTGATATGTCGTCTCTGTAAATCCTTATATGACCTTAAGCAGTCTCTTAGGGCTTGGTTTGGAAAATTTAGCAAAATTGTTTAACAGTTTGGTATGACTTGTTGATCATTCAGTTGTTTACCGTCACTCGAGTGTTGGGTGTATCTATCTTGTAGTATATGTTGATGACATTGCTCTTACAAGTAGTGATCACCATGACATCTTACAGGTAAAACAACATATTTGTCAGTACTTTCATGACAAAGATCTTGGCAAACTCAAATATTTCTTGGGGATTAAGGTAGTACAAATAAACAATGGTATTGTTATTTCTCAAAGGAAATATGCATTGGATATTTTGGAGGAAACTGGATTAACGAATTCAAAATTTGTTGAGACACTTATGGATCCTAATGTCAAACTCCTACCTAGTCAGGAAAAGTCTCTCTCAGATCCTGAGAAGTACAAAAGATTATTTGGAAATTTGAACTATCTTACGATCACTCGTCCGAATAATTAATTTGTTGTTAGTGTGGTGAGTCAATTCCTTATCATATGTTGATAATTGGAATGCATTCATACTAGAGTTGTATGTTATTCAGATGCTGATTGGCTAGGATCTTCGTCTGATAGAAGATCTACTTTCGGAGATTGTGTTTTTATTAGTGATAATTTAATTTATTGGAAGAGTAAGAAATGAAATGTTGTGGCAATAAACAAAATGCTTTTGGCTTAAACAATTACTTAAAGAATTGCAATCTTGAGAAGTCAATCAAATGACACTCATCTGTGATAATCAGGTTACTCTTCATATTAGCTCAACTTCCGTCTTTCATAAAAGATCAAACATATTGAGATTAATTGTCATTTCATTCGAGAAAAGATTGTGTCTGGATACATCAAGATTGAATTTGTTAATTTTAATGATCAATTAGCATATATTTTCACTAATTCTTTGCGGAGACCTAGAATTGATTATATTTGTAACAAGATTGGTACAAATGATTTATATACACCAGATTGAGGGAAAGTGTTGAATGTAATGGATTTAGTCCATATTTTATTATTGAGTATGTTATTATTTTTATTTATAAATAAACAGTTTTATGTGTATTTGACAAAAAAAATAAATATCAATCCTATATTTATTTTTCCATCCTTAATAATGTGTATAATAGTAGAGTTAATAAGTGCTACCATAATTTCAATAATGTGTATAATAATTAGAGTGAATAAGTGTTAGGATAATTTCTTACCTGCGGTTCATGTTTCGAATTTGTAAATCAGTTTTGTTAATGTTTTAAGTATGTAAAATTCTTATGTAAACCAAAAAATTCATATACCTATGTAATGTTAAATAATATAAAATTAATTATTTAGAAGATCATGAAAAAACTAACTAAGTAAGTGTTATTGAATTTTGGTTCAATTAATTAAGTTAATAGAATGAAACGTAAATGTGTCGTATGATATTTTCGGTGAAGTGATATTATTGTCACTCAAGTGAAACTATATAAAAATTAAGAAATAAATTACGTAGTAAAAAAATCTAAAAAATTTTAGAATCAATTTTAAAAGTCAACATAACTATATGAAAAAAAAATATAAATAAATACTTTTTTTCAAAAACTTAAACAACATTTTATAATTTATTAAAATTTATAATTTATTATATATCCAATTTGGAAAAATAGTGTTCATTCAAATTAAAAAAAAATGTCTTAAACTTATTTAAGTCATAAATAAAATAATTGACATTTTCTTAGAGATTATTAAACAATGCAAAGTTTATAAAGAATTTAAAATAAAACCATTTCGAATGATAATATAGAGAGATCCCCCATTTATTTATTTATATATAAAGGGGATTTTCTTATTACACAAATTATCTACACATTTTACTGTTACTAATATTTTTAAATTATAATTTAAAATTTATAAAATCACCAATTACAAAAATATTAAATTATAACAAAAAAATGATAACTAATTGATAATGGAAAGAAATCCCTAGATTAGAAAATAAAAACCAACTACTAACATTTTAGGTATACATATAATTAAATTATAAGTGCATTTTAAATAATTATTTTTTATTACAACACAATTTTAATACAATATATCATAAATAATATATTTATTTATTTTATTTAAATATATATATATATATATAAATAAAAATTAATATATATATATATATTTATAACAAAATATAAAGGTATATATAATAATAAATAATGCGGATATATCGGCTAACATGTCTTAATATTAGAATTGAATTTTGTTATGATTTTAAACAATTTTGTTTTATCTCTTTTGCCTTATATTTATTAACATACCTTTCAGTTTCTATCATCAACAAAAACTACCATAAATATTAAAAAGTATTTTATAATTACTTTTTATTCATAATGTTCATATTATATAACTATAAAATTAAAAAAATTAATAAAAAAATTACAATTATGTTTTATATATACAATTTTTTTACAAATTTAATAACATTTTTAAATTAATTTTATTATAATAACTAACTTTTTTATTATATTTTTATTTTTTATTATTACAAAATAACTACACATACATAATTTCACTAATATATCTAAAGTGAATTCTCATGGAAAGAACTAGATGTTTGTTTCAAGGGATGGTAAAGCAAAGCGGGTTGTGCGGACTAGCCCGCAAAGAAAAAATGTAAGGTGAATTGTCTATTATAATTTGTGATCCGTTTAGGCCCGTCTCTCATAACTCGAAGCACGTGCATTACAAGTAAGTGCAGGACGGAACATGATGGCTCGCATATCCAGCATATTTTAAAAATTTGAAAATTTCTTTCTATTATAATTTTTTTTCTTGCAACCTCATATTCTCATAAATTCTAAAATTATTCACTCCAAATTCTATAATCTAGAATACAAATTTGTATTTTGGATTATGCAATTTGAAATATTGTATAATTCAAAACAAAAATTTTAACTTATAGATTCTATAACCCGAAAAGTCTCTAAATTTCACATTTCGAAATTAAAGAAAACTATATTTAATGAAAAATATTAAAGGATGATTTGAGTATTTTTTGAAGCATGGTGATGGAGATCCATCTACAAAACCAGTCACCACAACTTCGGCTAAGAGCAAAAACACATAAGAATATATTTTTCTCTTAAATCTTGTATAATTTTGTAAATAGTAGAATAGGGAGTTTCCTTTTTTGGGTCAAAGGTATATGATTAAACCATAACCCTGGACGACTATACAAAACCTAACTTGCCATGCAAGCTACGGTTAGTAGAAGACCCAAGCGACTACTCATACCCTAACCCTAACTATGCAAGTTAAGGGTTATGTAGCTTGTTGTACATGCCACCTCCACTCCTTCTTCCCTACTTGACGTATAATTCAAACTTGGTATCTGTACTGACCAATCATTGAACGTCGTTGACTGCTAGTAATGGTGGGCCACGTAAGATGGGTCCCACGAGCAGCATGGGCCAGTGTCTTGCGAGCGACGCGAGCCAAGGTGCCGAAGAGTGGTCAGACGTCGATCACCAGGATGTGCCGATGAGTCCTCGGCAACAGATTCAGAGCGATGTAACATTGGACATCAGTGACTCAAACAGCGAAGTTGGACCACAAGAGATGGATCCCAGACAACACACCAGTTATCAGTAGGGAGAAGCCTAGATCACGAGGGGTCCATGCATGTGGAGTGAATAGCGCATTCAAGCGTAGCACAAGTAAAGAGCCACTGGAAGAGCTAAGGCTCGTGAGGGTTACGTTCCAGAGGTAGGCTGCATGCACGACACGTGAACAACTAGGACACTCCCAGGACGGATGACCCCAGAGATTAGGTGCACAAGTTGGCACCCAGGTGGTCATCCCGTCAAAGGTTGCACTCCAGTAAGGGAGCCTTACGCGCTAGATTGCCCTAAGAGTGGGTGATAGCGGTCTTAAGGCATACCCTCAAAAACCCTAAATGCGGGTGGCAGAAACCCAAGAGTATATAAAGAGTAGTAACAAACCTAATAAGGTACACATCATTTTATGCGATACACACAGTTTACACCGGGCTTTATGGCTAAGTGTTTTGGTGTTTCCTAGCCCCAGTATTGACTTGAGCGTCAGAGTGCAAACGACCTCTAGGGACGAACGAAGAAAAACATGAACGAAGGCAGAGAGAATTGGACGTGTGATTGTCGTAGACATACAAAGACAATTGAGTCAACCGCAGAAACAGTATACGAGTAAAGAAACTCTGCATATTAAGAATTCTTACTCTTTTATCTCACCCCTTCTTTTCTTGAGTTCCAAAATCTAAAGTTAGAAAAACCTTTGATGAAACTTCTTTTTCTTCAAGCTTGATGTGCAACTCTTGCACTTCCTCCAATTCATATTCATGCTTCCTTCATTTGATATCTTCCAATGCAAATCATCCAAGCTTCCTTCCATCAATTCAACTTGGAATTCCGTGGAGTAACTCTTCCTCCATCATATGGATGCAAGAAAAAAGACAGAGGTGCTGAAATAAACTATATTCAATCTCTAATTTATAACATTTTCATAAAATTCGATAATGATTTTTAAATAATGAATAGTATTTTTTTGTCTTTATGAAATACATAGATTGTTAAGTTTCAATACTCATCAAATACTAAATACACTAATGAAGTTTATTTTTTTTAAATTAAAATTTAAATATAGTATTATTATATATTGTTTTATATTATTTTTTAAATTAGAATAATAATATGTATTATCTTAAAAATATTATATATTTAATAAAATATTTTTTAATCAATTTATTAATATGATTGAAGTTCAACTTTCATTCAAAATTAAAATATTATTATAATATATTTGATCCATATTTTATTATGCATGTGTCATGAGAATAATACTGTAAGATTATTTATCTAATTCATCTAAATAAAAAAAAGTAATTTAATAAACAAAAATTTAATTTATTCAAAGTTAGTTTTTTATTACTTTTAAATAAATATTTTTGATTAATTTAAAAAATATTTTTAATATAGGTTGACTCACATGCTTGAGCTAATAAAATGACGAATTAATAAAATTAACCCACACTTATCATCCCTCCTCCTACTTATTTATGCATGTGGTATTAATGAGATGACCCTAAGACTATAAAATAAAAGATTACCAATAGAAAACACTTTTTCATCAATTGTATTTCTAAAAAATAATTCGATCATTATTGAATATTATATATAGAAAAAAGTTTATAAAATATGTTTTAATTGATTAATGTGTCTTGTGAAAGAAATATTCTATTATATATAGATCATAAAAAAAGTTATTGTAATGAAGTAAGAGTACTTGTAAAACTCAGTTAATATATTTTTGTTATTTTTTTCCACAGTAAGACGAGTTGCTTAACCAGTACATGTATACTTTAACAGCAAATCTCATCTAAGAATTCAAGGTAAATGATTTTCATGGTTTTTCTTTTTTGACGAGAGATGTTTTTTTTAACTTGAACTTAGTTCTTGACAGTAGAAAACACAATATATAGAGAGGTTAGATTTTTTTTCACAAAACAGGTTAGATTATGTGTACAAAAGTTGTGATCAACCAAAAAAGTTGTGATAACAAAGTTGCCAATAAAACAATTGTTGTGCATGGATGAACTAGAATCGTGAAATTGAAGTTTTGTGCCTCGCATGGAGAACATTGTACCTTATCCAATGTATAATAATTTGTATGAGTTCATTTTCATAATTACGAAGTCAAACGCTTCTCTTATATTATCTGGCAACGGAAGTTAGTTTCATACACAGCTTCTTCTTTTGAAAGCGGCTTTTTATAAGATTTCTCGTTGCTGGTTTATGTTTTATAAGATTTGCTTGGAGACATTCCAAAATCATGGCATGGTGAGCTACTCCAAATAAGTGATTTAATCTAAACCAGAATTCCCACAAATAAAGAACACAGCAGCCAGGAAACAGACAAAAATGAATATTCACAGGAAATCCAGAGAACTTCACAATATGCATCAGGCAAAGTGGCCGCACTAGCTGTGCTTAAAGACTATCTTATTCCTAGTGTGATATTCTTATTCCTAAGATTAGTAGCAGCAGTTAACCAGGACAGTTGTTGATGTATTGAACAAAATCCTAGTCCCCACACACAAACAAAGACAAATGGCATGCACAATAACCCTAGTAGTTACTTTTAATAAATCCAAAGTACACAAACCAATTTTGCAAAACATCCTGTCCTCTGGTTTTATTTAAACATAAAAAGAAAAAGACAGCAAGAAAATGAAAAACTACAAAATGAATATCTAAAAACTACATTCTCCATTCATCCAACACCAACCTAACACGGATGACCTTAAAATTACAAAAAGAAAAAATGGTAACGGCAATGCAATACCTAAACAAACAATACCGGTAACAGCAATGCAATATCTAAAGACCTTAAGGTTAGGGCTGCTGCGGCGAAGACACAGTCTTGGCCTTCTTCTTTTCTGAAACTGCCTTGGCAAAGGCTTCAACAATCCGTTGTTGAGACTCCAGAATCATCTCAGTGCGCTTCATTTCCATCTCCATCCGCATGCTCTCAATCTCCCTCGCCATCTCCATCTTCATCTGTTCCATCCTCACAAACCCATCTCCTAAAACCTTAATCGCAGCCACCATCTCCCCCACCGGGTCTCTTTCTCTCTTCTTCCCAAAATTAGGGTTAGGGTTTTGATTCAAATTAGGGCTGAATTTCTGATTCCCAACCTTCCCAAACAACTTGGAGCCAGACCCGGGTTGAGCAGGGGCCATCCCGGTGGGAATTCGAATCCTAAACCCACCCGCACCGACACCCGGAAACCCGTTCCTGTACAATTTGTTCAAGCTCCGGGTGTGGCCGTTGTGGCTGATCTCCTGGTACAGATCTTGATCATCGTCGTTGTCGTCATCATCGTTGTCGCTATCGGAATCGTGTTCGGGTTTGACAGGAGAGGGACCTTTCTCCATGGAGTCCATTAGCTTAAAGTGGACCCAGGAGGAGTTGAATCGGGAGACGGGGAGGGAGCGAGCGCGTTGGATCTCGGTGCGGTAGCGCTTGCGGAGCTTCTCCATTTTGTGGCGGCACTGGACGGGGGTTTTGGGAGGAGAGGCGTTGGGGCAGCGGTTTGCTACGGCGTCGGCGACCTCTTGCCAGTGGGTGGCCTTGAGGTTGCCGCGGCCGAGGGAATACCACTTATCACGGTAGGCGTCGATGAGGGCGAGGGTTTCATCGGGTGACCAACAGGGAGGAGGGAGGCGGCGGGAGGAGGGGGGCGCAGGGAGGGGGAGGGGGAGGGGGGGGGGGGCTAGGGGGGCGGCCGAAGGGGGGGCGGGGGGCGGGGGCGGCGAGGCCCCGGAAAGGGAAGGAAGGAGAATGTGAGTGGGAGAGGGGTGAGATAGAGTGGGGGAGAGTTGGTTTGGGTTTGGTGGTGGTGGCGTTTGGTAACATAGTGGGTGGTGGTGTGCGGCTGGTTTTGAGATGTGGACAGGATAGGACGAGGGAGGGCACCACCGATTTGGTGGGGGAAGAGGCTAACGTGCGCCGCTTTCACAAAGCGCACCCACTCACTTCACTTGGCCCTCAACTGGACGGTGGTGATTGGGTTTACCATTTTGATGTGGGCTTATCATTATGTGCCAAGAGGTGGAGCTCCTCCAACACCACAATCATCTCATACCTACTAATCCACCAACTTTTCTCAACTATATTACTTTTAATCATTCAAACATTAAATTAAATATACAATACACCACTCTCCAACTTCCCTCTCTCTCACCACACCACTTCAACTGCCAATGCTACATTTGGATGCACAAATTCCTATTAACGCTCCCCTAAATTTCCATTAACACTCCCATTTTCTTTATTACCATATATACCCTTTATATAAAATAAGTTCAAACTCTAGGATGTTCATTTCTTGCTCTCCAACTGCCCAAGAAGACAGCGAGGTAAAAATCTAATCATAGAAGGGGAGAGAGTGTGAGGATATGACTATTCCAAAAAGATAGAAATAAATTAAGGTTAACGAACTAATTTTACTAAAAGGGCGGAATGAACTTAGCAAGCGGAGAGTGGAAATAGTAAAAGCCACTCAATAATAATGTTGGGTATGCTAAAAGCCTATTTAATTTTTTAAAAAATGAGGGGCCACTTTGTAAACGATTTGGATCAAAACCTTTTGTAAATATTATTTAATTGAAAAGAATAAGTTTTTTATTGTTTAGATTAATAAGCTAATTTATTTAGAAAATACAAGGGATATAATAATGTTATTACGTGATATTTTTATTCACACGAGGTAATAATATAAAAGATAAATTACTCTTTGAGTTTTTGGTTTATTCATAAAATTCAATTTGGTTCTCTTAATTGTTTAAAATCTGTTCCGAAGCTAACATATAGTAATGGTTACAAAATTGCCACATAAATAATTTAATTTTTAAAAAAACTAAGTATAATTACATTTTTAAAAGCATGAATTAAACTACTATTAAAAAAATAATTATTTTAAAATGATATTAATTTTTACAATATTTTAATAACCTAATAATTTTTAATTTTTATTTATAGCAGATTTCTCCCGCCTAATAAGTATATTATTAATAAAAAATAATTTTTAAAATAAAATTACTACATTACTAAAGCAACATTTTTTAAACTATTATGTGCATAATTTTATTCAATAAAATAGTACATAGAATTTAGAAATACCTAATGATATATAAAGAGCATATCTTTCTTTCATCTATTTTTGCCACCTAATTGTTCATCTAATTATATATTAATTAACATCTTTCATTGTTTTTTTTTTTCAATTAAATGTTTTTTAATTAATTGTGATTGTACTTAAATATGTACAACAAAATAAAATTCATATTTGAATTAAATATTCTCTTAAATGAGTAAGTGCTATTTAATTATGAGAGGAAGAGCGTGAATGCAAGAATTTAAACCGTCCCAAGCAGTTTATAACACAAAATAGCAAGATTAAGGAGCAAGTGATGGGTCAGAGCCATACCTTTGAAGATTGATAGTAGAAAGGCGCGAGCTTTGTAAGGAAGGAATTGCAAGAGCTTTAGGAAGAAGATGAACAATGAAGAAATGGGTGTAATTGATGGAACAGTGCTCAGAGCGCGCATCTTTTGAAAGGTATAACGTAAACATTGAGAAGCGTTAGCGACACTCAGCCTCAGCCGTAGGATTGGGCCACGTGCCGAGAGATTAAAGCATAACTTAAGGTGTCACGTCACAAGCACATGAACGTCCCATCACCAGAACGCCACATGGATGGTAAGGCGAGGCCTTAGTCTTTTCACTAAAAACAAGTTATCAGCTCAAGACTGGGGGTTTGTGTACCAACCCGTCCTCGGGCGTTGACCAAAGTCAAACATGCGGTATGACCCATCAAGGGACTCCAAGGAGGAAAGTTAATGTATTGACCGCCTTGGGTGTCGCTAAGTATGGGCGTCGCCAGCTTTGGGCGTCGACAGGTTTAGGCGTCGCCCACCTTGAAGGCATAACCCGTTGTCCTAAGAGCGTGCTTTGGCCAAGATGGTGCCACTCCCTCCGATACCCACAAGTAGGAGTGACCGTGGAAGGGGCGACATGGAAGGAGGTGGCGCGGTAGGGGCCTGGAGGCCTCGGGCCTCGGTGTGTCAGAAAGTAAACATAGTTGAGAAAGGTGGATTGAAAGCCACACCTTCAATATCAGTAAGAAGAGCCCCGATCCACGACTTATCCGCGCATGAGATGTAGGAAGGCGGCAGAACGCACCACCGCTGCCCTCTGGAGAAGATACAACCTGTAAGAGGCCACGCCCTAGAGGGGCATCTCCATGCAAGCTACGTAAGCAGTTCAAAAGATTCCCAGGGGAAGTGACTCAAAAATGGGAGCATCAGTTGGCTCCCATGCAGTCACCCCTGGGCGTGCCAACACTCCAACAGGGCTACCACAAGCGTCGTGAGGTACACTCACTAGTGAACTTAAGTCAGGAAAGCCACGTGGCGGAAACACCAGCAAAGGTATATAAGGCACAAAGAGAAACAACATAAGGTACGTTTTTCAGATACTCTGTCATTTGGCAAACTGTACGCACTTGTGAACTTGAGAGAGAATAGGAGAGAATTCTGTTACGCACTTCCAAGAGCACGGTTTTTGCCCTGTTCTGATACGGAGGTGCACGGTGTTTCTTGCCCCGATTACTGACTTGAGCCTCAGAGTGCAAACGCCCGCGAGCGCGCCATTTGCCTTTGTGTTGCAGGAAATCTTCACAGGAGGAGGAGTAGTCTCGAAGATCCGCGTTCCACCGTTAAAAGATACGCACGAAGGTGCATGAGTTTCTGGCAGGAACAATACTGATGGTACCATCAGTGTTATTGGTGTGAATAATACTAATGGTGCCATCAATGTTATTGGTGGCAATAATGCTGATGGTACCATCAATGTTATTGGTGGGAATAATACGTTATTGGTGGGAATAATACTGATGGAACCATCAGTGTTAATGGTGGGAATAATACTCATGGTACCATTAGTGTTATTGGTGGGAATAATACTATTGGTACAATCAGTGTTATTGGTGGGAATAATACTGATGGTACCATCAGTGTTATTTGTGGGAATAATACTGATGGTACCATCAGTGTTATTGGTGGGAATAATATTGATGGTAGCAACAATGTTATTCGTGGGAATAATACTGATGGTACCATCAGTGTTATTTGTGCGAATAATACTGATGGTACCATCAGTGTTATTGGTGGGAATAATACCGCTGGTACCATCAATGTTATGGGTGGGAATAATACTGATGGTACCATCAGTGTTATTTGTGGGAATAATAATGATGGTACCACTGATTTTTCCTGCAAAACAAAACAGATTTAACATATATGGTACCCCTTTCAAGTTTAGGGTCCAGCATGATTAATACCTTTCCTTAGGAAGCCATTTGGCCAACCCTTTAGGAACAAGGTACCTTCTAGCTTTACGTGTTCTAGATATATGTCCAGACTTCATACAATAAAAACAAGTTGCAGAATGCATTGTATTTGAACAACTAAAAGAGGAAAAACCTGTTTTGGAAGGAACAAAAAAACTGGACAGCTTTTTCACATTACTTTTCATTCCAGGATTATATCCTAGACCATTTTTATTAAAAACAGCATTCTGTGAACCTAATAAGGTTTCAAGATTTTCTCTTCCTTTAGTGAAATTT
>Ga0123342_1001869_pt1 | contig 35354 bp, 14 predicted proteins | sample Turbeawhitnodule_FD_89960 | JGI IMG/M metagenome (GOLD analysis project Ga0123342, IMG submission 89960) | Root nodule microbial communities of legume samples collected from Mexico - Turtle bean Mexico white nodule | ecosystem: Host-associated > Plants > Roots > Nodule | place: Mexico: Nepantla... | reverse complement strand
TAATATTATTTTTTTTCATGTGATGACAGATGATTGTTGTTACTTGAGGTGTCAGCTTAGCTGAGATGTCAAGTTGCATAGTGATGCCTAACACGAAAACTTTATAAAAAAAAAAGAAGTTTAACTAACCTAAATCCTAAATTTTAAATAACTTATCTTAAAGGGAGAAGTTTAACATTCAAGGTTTTATCTCTTTTCACACTCTCCAAAATATATGCTAATAACCCTACTTCAATCTACCATTCAACTTAACCATCATTGTAATGGAAACTTTCCTCAATTTATTTATTGAAATGATTACATTGTTCAAATTTAACTTAGTCGTTATTTTATCATTTTTTTAATAATACTAAATGATTTACTTAGTATTTTTTTATTGAAATTATGATCACTAAATCAATCACGAATTTTAAACAAAAAAATATCACTGAATGAAGTTATTATTTATCATTTTTCTATTAGTGTTTGGATACACATCCAATTAAGTCCTATATAGTAAAGAAATAATGTCTTGTAATAATGTGAAACATATCTTAATAAATAGATAAATGTTAATAATTTATGTTATATCTATACACAAAGAAGAAAATAATTAAATAGAAATTAATTTTAGAGGTAAATATTTATTAGTTATTATATTAACTAAAATAGATATTAATCTAGAGATTAAAAAAATTATTAACATCTAGATTAGTTTCTATTGCCAATAGATCACTAATGCAGAAAAACATAAACACAACGACTATTTTGATTGTAAAACGACGATTTTCTAGCCGCCTTTGATCAATATGTAATCTTATGTCCCACAAAAATGAAGGCGACTATTTAGCCACCTTCTTAAATTCAGACAAAGAGGTGACTATGGTAAAAGTTGCCCTTATAAGATGTACGCATTCAAACAAAGAGGACGATTATGGTAAAAATTATTTTTTTACACCTCCCTTATGCATGAGATGTAAAAGGGCGGCTTTTACCATAACCACCCTTATAAACACTTCTGAAACATATAAGAAGGCGATTATTTATCATAGCTGCCCTTATACAACTATTTACCATAACTGCCCTTATAAACCTTTCACTACAAGAAAAAACATGAAATAGAAATCAATTTTAGATACAAAAAATAATTAGTTGTTATAGTAACTAAATTAGAGACCATTTTTGAAACTAAAAAAAAATGGTTTCTAAATTAGTTTCTATTATTGTTAAATGGTTTCTAAATTGATATCTAATTAGCTACCAAGGTCTTAACTACCAATTATTTAGTTTCTAAATTTGGTAGCAAAAATCTTAGTTGCTAATTAGATATCAATTTAGAAACCATTTAACAATAATAAAAACTAATTTAGAAACCAAAAATTTTTTAGTCTCTAAAATGGTCTCTGATTTAGTCACTTAGCAACTAATTATTTTTTGTATCTAAAAATTGGTTTCTATGTCATGATTTTCTTGTAGTGCTTGCACAACATGTAAGAAGGCGGCTATGGTAAATAGTCGCCCTTGTAAATGGTAATATGTTTTACTACATTCTTTTTAATGCTAATTCTCATCTAAATTGACTTGTTCAATTATAACCCAGCTAGACAAATACATAAATTCAAAGAATCAAATTATATATATTGATAAAAATGTATTACAAACACTAATAACATCCTATCTTTCTATCTAATTCCTACATTATTGATTAGCTATCTTAGAGTTATAAAAATTTAGGAAATATGTGGTCCAAGCATATCTCACATATTCTATAATGACCGAAGACATTGTTTGCTCATCCATAAAGAACATTACAAAAGTAAGGTTCACATAAATTAGTGTTAAGATACATATATGTTAAAGAATTATAAAAATAATTTACCATCATGTTACCTACTCCCAATCACTTTTAAGGCCTACTCTTACAATGGTAACCTCCATTGTATAAGGTAATAGCCACACTCATAGCTTCTTGGTTCTCTATTACACTATAATTCAATAAAAAGTAAAAGTTAATATTGATAAAAAAGTGAAAAGAGAAAGACAAAAATTACAAACTTTTAGTGTGATCCACTTCAGATTTTGATAATTTGAATTGGATCGACCTTTTAGGATGTTATATCCATGCCATGAACTAATTAATACAAAAAACCACGTTAGTAGATACTTAATTAGTAACATACGTAGTTAAGTTTATAGTGTACTTACTTATCAATCGTATTCTTCACATGTGTGAATGACCTCTTGTGTAGGTAACATAACCACATAACAGAACCGTGGATAAGACAAGTATTTGTCACTGACCCCTATATCATTCATGAAAAGAGTTAACAAATATTTAAAACATGAAATAATAATAATTGACGACTTATAATTAAACTTACTCATTAATATAAAGACATAAATAGTTTTGTTTTTCCTCTTTTTCTAGGGTGTTAATGATGTATGTTTGGATATCACATTTCTTTGTTCCGGTGGGATTAGTATATGAGGGATCTAATTTTAAGTTTATAAATTTTGGTTTATAAATTATTTTTTATTATTGATAAATAGTTTTTAAATTGATATTTAATTAACTACCAAGGTTTTTCTACCAAATTTAGAATCTAAATAATTGGTAATTAAAATCTTGGTAACTAATTAAATATCAATTTAAAAACTATTTATTAATAATAGAAACTAATTTAGAAACCAAATGTTTTTTTAGTCTCTAAAATAGTATCTAATTTAGTCAATATAACAATTACTTTTTTTTAAATTGATTTTTATTTAATAATTTCCTTATATATATATATATATTAATTTCTTTATCAAATAGTAATCTCATATTCTTATCTACATATTATATACTGATAATATTTATTGTGCTACCGGATGGCCGAAAAGCCGACTAGTCGACAAGGGTTACAGTCAAACATGTAATTAGACGAGAATAAACCAGATTAAGCGCAAAGCATGGTTAAGGTGCAATTGGACCTTCAACTAGACTCAAAAGCAGACCCATAACAGCCAAAGTTCATCCATAACAGTATAAATAGAAGGAGAGACACAACACTCGGGGTAACTGTTCACTCCCTACTCTCCTGATACTTAATTCTTGAACTGACTTGATCGTCGGAGTGTATTCGCAGGCACACCCTCCATCGTGTTCAGATCAGAGGAGATCCTACCGAAAAAAACCTAACTGAGAGACCGAAAAGACAAGGAGATTGCAACTAGAAAAAATATTCTAGCTTTTTAGGAACATTTATTATTTATAAATAATAATTGTCCCTTATTATTTAAGATGTTAAATATGTCACTTCAAAGCAACTTTTAACTTTAAATTAAACACTCCTGATAGGGGTTAATTTTGTTTAAAAAAAAATTGTTTTATCCTTGTTTTTGACCGTAGCAATGTGCAATGTGAAAAGGGTCGCTATGCTTAAAAGATGTGCAGTGGTAGTTTACTTGAAGACACACATCTTGTCCACTAGGAAGATATGGCTAAGGTTCTAAGGTCCTTTTGGTAACGTTTCTGTTACTCAAAAGACTGTCACATGTCACAACACTTGCTCTATAAATAGTCCAAAACAATTTGTGTCTGTCCCAAACAGGGACTCTTCCCCCCTCCCACAACTAAACAAGATATTGTTAGAGTCATGTTTCACCAACATAATAATAAAGCAAATGTTGCCAACCACACAGATTTATTTACCACCCTTCATCTGTGGGACCCAAATCCAATGCTTCTTCCAAGCCCTAGCTCACCTACTTCATTTCACACCTTTTCTCACTTGGATTTGTTATCAAGTCCAATCACTAGCTAACCCTAGCTCATTTATGCAATCACTATTCCCTAGACATTTGCATTGCCTTTGTGGAAAATGGAAGTAGCAAACATCTATAGAAAATCATAAGATTATGCTTATTTTTCTTAAATAGAGAAGAGAGAAAGGACATAATGGAAAGATTTGTTGAGTATGAAGGATTAAGTAAACTGTGATAAGAAGACATCATGTTTTAAGTGAGTTTAATTATTGTGTCTCATTTATAATTTCTATTTAAAATATTTTATAATAAAATTGTAACAAACAAAATAAAAACTTAATTAGTTTTCCATGGACGTAGGTTGCAGGTTGCAGATTTAAAATATCTTTGTGTTTTAAATTCTGTGTTATTTATTTTCTACATGCGCAGTTGATTCGTGATTGTGTGTTGTTTTCGCATACGTTTTTACTATCAAAATTATATATCAAATGATAAAATGTACCTCGTTATTCTCATTCAATGTTACAATGTTACCTTAAAAATGTAACACAGAAGTTAATTTAATGATGCTCAATATATTTAGAATAAGATAAAAGAAAAGAACACTGTTACTACTTTTTAAAGATTGCATTCTTTTGAATGTACAATAAGAGGAGTTATTGCTCTAATTAACTAATGTAGAATTAATATCTGTTAATGTATAGTTGTTTTTTTTTGCATATAGGTTAGAGTATTTCATAATTTATAAAAAAAAATCCTGATTAAAAAAAGTAATTTTTAAATTACCCATTTATTATTTTTGGACTATATTTGGAAATTATAAAATTAAGAGAGATTTCTTCAAATTCACAAAATAATATTATTTTTCCAAAAATATTTAATTAATCAGAAATGTGTATTGAGAAAAATGTTTTCACAAATGTGTTACTCGCATTTTTTATATCATGGCAAACACATATTTACATTTCCTTTCATACTAAAATGAGAGAAATTGGATAATAACTTTTTAAAGAAAAAGAGACACTACTATCCATTGATCTAACATAATTTGTGCAAGTATTTTTGTTTTGAATAGCCAACTCACCCAAATCAGTGCATTTCAACAAGAAATGTTAGAGTGATTGATTTTTCACTTTCCTCCTTCATAATAATATTATACATTTTTGGTGCAGAGGTTTGACAAGTTGATCAACAAATGAGTGGACAAGTAAAGCTGGGGATTTTCATATGCACAAGTAAGCATAATTAGAGTTCTACCCACCCCTCTCACATCGTGAAAGCAGGAGCCACATGTGCTTCTGCTCAACCTTTCTCTATCTGTCTCTCACTACAAACACCTTCTCATTTTTCTTCTTGTTTCAATTCACCTTTCAACTTGGTTTATGTAAATCAACTATAACTGAGACAAAACTAATCTTGTTTACATGTTTGATTTTCAGATCTCTGTGCTCAAAAGAAATATTTGTTTATAAAATGTCAACCTTGTAAAGTATTAATATTTCAAAAATATTAGTTGCTGTTTCTTGATCAATATTCTAGATTAAAATAAAATTAAAAAAACTGATTTTTTGTTTGTATTATTTATCTGTCATCAATCACTTTTGCAGCAGAACAACTACTGATTCTGCAGCACTGTAATGTCAACCACAAGGATGGAGCTACTAAACCACTTACAACAACCTACTATACAGATTCTTCAGGTTTGGCCGTGTGATCCAACAGATACAGGGTTTCAATCAATTTGAAATAAAGAGCAATTTTAGATGTTGTCACTTTGTCCAAATCAACCATGCATGGGGTCCCTTTGTGATTGTAAAAGGGTTTCAAGAAAATTTATTTTGTAACATAAAAACATTGCTTTTTGGGTAAGATGCCCCCAACAAAGAACCAGCAAAGAAAATTGTAAAAGGATTGGCTTTGTTTGTATTGTGAATTGTGAAAGCCATTAACTACCAATGACCCCAAACATATAAGAGTAGTTTTTTACATGTAAAGTAAAATTTCTACATATGATCAATATTTAGCATAGCTTTTTTGATAGACAAGGTAACATTTTTTTTATGAAAACAAAACTTGAATACAAGGTATTGTGGTTGAAGTAAAGTTTGGCTTAACATTTTGTTTTCTTGAAAAGAAGAGCTAAGTGCTTTTCTTTTCTTTTCTTTTCTCCTTTGAAAGCAACATGCAAATGAAATGAAGGGAAAGAAAACAAATAACATGCATTGTTATTCTCTTTTAAGAAACAGTGTATAACCTAAGGATGAAAAGCACAAACCGTACATAATAAAGCCAGGCAACTAATGGTCTATTTGGTCCTTGAATTTAGACACCCTGCAACTGTAAAACATTTGCTTCGATTTCAGAGGAAGGACCCCCCCCCAACAATTCCTTGCTTCTCTCTTTGATCATCAATGGCCATGCTGTAATCAAAGACAAATAGATAGCCTAATCTCTGTCACATGCTAATTGGTTAGTGTTGTTGCCCTCTTTCTGAGGTGGGTCATAATGTCTGCAGATTTACTTTCTCCAACTTTATATATAATACTCCAACAAATTAATTTAGTTTACACCTTTAACCATTAAGTTAAACATTCCCACAAATTAAAGTATAAGACATGACATACAAAATATCAGATAATTTTTTATAAATATTATAGCCACTCACACAAATTCATGTTTGGTTTAGTTAGTATGTATAAACAATATCAAAAGCTCCCTCACACAATTTTAAAGTTATAGCAATGAGTTTGAATCAGAAGCAAGTATTACTTTTGTTTTTTTTTATAAAAAATAAGTTCAAAGCATATTTTACTTATTCATTTCAAGCTGATAAAAAAAGTTAGATTTCAGCTTAAAATTAGTTAATATTAAGTGAAGTTGTTTAATTGATATATCAGTAGCACTTTAAGATTTGATGAAGGTGGAGTGACACTTTCCAACAAGTCTAAAAGTTTATTGATAATAATCTTTTGGACAATTATACTTTCACAAATCAACTAATTACTTGATACCTACATTTATTTTTTCTCTTTTTCTCACTATTACAAAAGTTTATTAAATGCATTATCACAGAATTGAATGCTTAGAAATGATAGAAGGCAGAGAGTAAGCATAAGAAGCAGCACAAGCAAAAGAGCACAAAGAGAAAAGAAAAAGAAAATGAGGTGATGATGGTGGCTCTTAACCCGGTCCCTACCTAAACCTGCCGTATCCTGCGCCAAAGATGGCTGATTCACATCACGACATCTCTTCCATCTCCTCATTCAAAATCATTCATCCAATCTCTCTCACTCACTCCCCCACAACTAACATTGCTGTCACTAACATTACTATAATAATATCACTATAACAACATGAAGGGACTTGTTCCTTAATTTTAATATTATTTTAACTGTGAAATGAATCATGTTGGATGAGTATCTCAAATTGTGTGCACTAGTTCCTCTCAGAATAAAACATTCGTGTAAAAAAGAAAACCTCACTCACTCACTCACACCCTCATGCTATATAAACATGTGAAAAGCATCCCTACCAAATTCAAAGCTGCTTGCACCTTTTCTTACCCTCTTTCAGTACTTTCTCAAAGCCATCATCAATATGGAGTGCATCAGCCCTACCTCTTGTGAAGGGTCATCATCCAAGAACAAGATCAGCAAGGAGAAAAAGGGTGTGAAGAAAGGCAACAAGGGAGGGGTGAAGCTTTCCACTGATCCACAAAGCGTGGCAGCCAGAGAAAGAAGGCACAGAATCAGTGACAGGTTTAAGATCCTTCAGAGCATGGTCCCGGGTGGGAGCAAGATGGACACAGTGTCCATGTTGGAGGGAGCCATTCACTACGTCAAGTTCCTCAAATCCCAGATTTGGCTCCACCAAGCATTGATAAACTTTCTAGATATTGATCATCATGAAGCTCCCGTGCACCTTCCTGCAGAGTATAATCTCCCTCATGAACATTCCATTTCTCTTCAGCAAAACCCTTCTTCAGTTTCGGTGCATTCTCAGCTGAGTCTACCACAGCCACCACTAGCACAGTGCTGCTTCCAAGGTGAAGAAGATTGTAACACCTTTGATGCCACTATGAAATATTGGCCAGCTTAGTATCTTGTCTTGTTTACATATATGATATATATTCAGTTTCTTTTATGTAGTAATATATATATTGTAAACTTGTAATGGTTAACCTGCTACATCTTTTGTGAGTAGTTCTTGCATGCTAGTGTCTCCCTCAGTCAACACAAGTACCCATTGTTAGGTTATATTTGGACAAATTTTTATGAAGGAAATATAAAGAAAATAAAAGAACTTTTTGAGAAGTTGAATCAACTTGTGTCGTAAATGAGAAAATCTATATAAATCAGTTTAAATATAAATTGATTTTAAACTCTTTTTTTATCTCTGTAAGTGTATGTGGTAAGCTTTTGAAAAAGAAAACATGAATTAGAGGAACTGTAGAAGGCCAAGAGTTCGAAAACAGCTAGCCAGGGCCACTTTATTTGTCGCCATTGGTCACTAATCTTGGACTATTATTATGGCCATACATGTCACATACATATTTCTTTTAAAAATAACAGATTGTTAAAGTAAAATTAGGACTTCTAAAATACACTTAAAACTCACTCAATTCTAAATCCTCTAATTAAAAGGTTTATGAATGATCATAATAAGATATTTTTCCTGCATATTCCTTTTTATTATTATTGAAAAACCACCTTCATTTGTCATTCAATCATCAGACACCCATGTCATGTCTGGTTCCATCTACCATATTCTTCAACACTATATCAAGCTTCACCTCAACATAGATTTTGAGAGTTCCTCCACCAATATGACATCAACAATATGGAAAACTTCCTGTAAAAAACTGGTAAGTGAAAATCATTTTCTTTTAGTTTAATAAATTTGAAACCAGAATATAATTTTTAAATATTTTTTTTGTTTTAAGTAATGTTTTTTTTTTAATTTTTTTTACAAATTTTAAATTAGAATATGATATTTTTAAAGGATAGTTTAAAAAATAATTTTTTTATAAGCTTATTTTAATTCCAGTACAAGTTTTTATAAAATAATTAATTTTAACCAAAGTGTGTCTCATATTTAAATTATAACTTTTTTTTTTATCTCAAAACAGTTTTAATCTTTAAAAACATGTAAACATGTGCCTTTTAAATTTCATCTTTATTAATGTTTTTTTTAAAATAATTATTAATAAGGAGTGACAATCATTAAAAAAAAATATTTTAATGGAGGTTATTTAAGGGAGGTTAATATAATTCTCGGAATTGATTAAGATTTAATTAATGAAGTTTTTTTTTTTCTAAAATCTCCAGAAAATAACGGAGGTTTTTTAACCTTAGTTAAATTTCAACGATTCTTTCTAAAACTTCAGCAAAATAACGGAGGTTTTTCTAACCTTCGTTAATTATGTTTTTCTAACCTTTGTCCAAAGATTTATTCTAAAACCTCGTCAAAATAATGAAGATTTTTTTAATTTTTATTAAGTTTGAAAGGTTTATTGTAAAACATCAATAAAATATTTTAAATTTTCTCAAATCTCAATAAATAAATATAATTAAAGTTTTTTATAAAAAAATAATTAAAAAAATAATTTTAATATATTTGATAACTAAATTCTTTAAATTTTTTGGAAGTGTAAGTTTAAAAATATTTAATTTTTTAAAATATTCTTAATCTTAAATATTTATTGAATTAAAATTAATTAATTTTTTATTTATTTTATAAAAATATTTTCATTATAAATTCATTAGAAGAAAAACTATTTTTTTTAACTTTTCTAAATATTTATTTTGAAACTTCAGGAAAACACTCCACACTTTTTCAAACATAAGTGACTAAAATACATAATTATAAGTCTTTTAATGTTCTTTTTTTGTCTTGTTCGTTACTTTTCCGCTTTCTCTTCCACAAAACTTATTTCTGGTTTTCCTCCTCCACCACATAGTTACTTCTCATCCTCCACCACAGAGTTGCTTCTACTGCTTCGCCACGGAGCTTCTTCTACTGCTCCGCCATGGACCTGCTTCTGCTACTCCACCATGGAATCGCTTTTTTTACAAAGGTAATTGGTTTCTTCTTCCTCTTCCTCTTCTCAGGACATATTTTTATTATTCAGTGAGAGAAACACACACACCGACGTTCTCTCTCTCACACACTCCAATATACGCTCCACCACCATCGTTCTCTTCGATGAACGCAACACCACCATCATCACCATTGATTTTTCTCTTTTTTTCATTATCCTTTCTTCGTTTTCATTGTCGATTTCTACTGTGGGCATTGAATTTTCTTAGATGCTCGTGTCGTGTTCGAATTTGAACAATTGCTATTGTTATTGACCATGTACAGGTTTTTGTTTTCTGTACCTATTTTTTTCAAATCCAAATTATTAATAGTATATTGTCTTATCTCCTAATTATGAGAGCTCATTTTCTCATATTCCAGAGACACTGATAGAATCTTCTGTTGAAATTGTAGAGATTTTTAGGTAGGGAAGGAGGAAAGGAAAACATGCTAGTGAATAATTGGAAATTGATATGTTTTGATGTATCCTAAATATATAACATCCGCCTTCATGTATTAACGAGAAATATTTCATTTTAAAACTGCGAAGAGTTGTTTGGTTCTAGTCACAATTTTAAAACTGCAGTGGTCGTAGTTGGGATGGCAGCTTACTGCAAGGAAGAACGACGTGTCTGGTTGAAAGACAGGTTTTGTGAGTGCGAACAATCTTTTCTCAGATTTTTCACTATGGGACTAAAAGTATAACAATAATAATGATAATATCATGTTGATACATTGCATAGACAACACCTTTAATTTTTTTATTAACGTTTATCTAAATTAGAAACTGGTGTGTTTGTTTGATCAGCTTATTTAGCCACATGGTTAGATTTAAATTATTGTTGTTGCTTTCATGTTATGGCTGTTAATTCCGTTGTTTTAATGTCATATAGTTCCTTGCTGAATAAGTGCTTTAGTGAGGTAGCATCATGTTTATTGTGTCTTTTTTCTCATCTATTTGAAATTCATGATTGTCCTATTTAGCTTCTGTTATAGCACAAACTAATTATGATTTTGAATTTACTTTGAATCTTTCTGACAACAAATTTATTAGAAAGAAGTTGTCAAAGAATTTAGTATACCCATCCAGTATCAACGTTTTTGGTTGTGGGCAAAGTGCCAAAACAACACATACAGGCCAAATAGAACACTGACACCCCAGGAAGAAGCACAATCAATAAGTAGAAAGGACTTAGAGTGTTGTTTTCATAAATAGCTGGTTGACTACCATGATTTTATTAGCTTAATGTTAAGTATATTAACTTCATTTATAAACTATTATCTATAACTTAAACAAAGTGACACATAGTTACTTAAACAAAATGAACAAACAATACAAACCTTCAAAACTGCGGAATCGAATATAAAAAAGGATAAATGTGAAACTAAAAAATTTAGAAAAAAGTTAGGAAAAAAAAACAACTTTATAATAAATAAATAATGAATCAATTTTAAAAAATATATATAATCAATTAAAACATTTATTTTTAATCTATTTCACTACTAAAATATCATTATCTAAAAATCAATCTTAAAAACCAAAAAAATAATTAGTTATTATATTAAGTAAATTAGATACTAATTTATAGACTAAAAAAATTATTGGTATTTAAAGTAGTTTCTAAATTGGTATCTAATTAGCTATCAAAGTTTTATCTATCAATTTTAGAACCTAAAGTACTTGGTAGCTAATTAGATACTAATGTATAAACTAATTTATAAATTTTATTAATAATATAAAATACTTTAGATACCAATAATTTTTTTAGTTTCTAAAATAATGTCTAATTTAATCAATATAATAACTAATTATTTTTTATCTCTTAAAATTATTTTTTATAATTATTTTTTTTAATGTTTTAAGTCTTCAAATCTAAATTTTTATATAAAAAAATTGTTGGTCATGAAAACTTATATAAGAATACATTTAAAGTTTAGAAAGATAAAACTAATGAATTTAGTTAAGGACGTATTTAAAATTTTATAGGGAGATGAAATACATTTTAGCATAGTATAAAATATTAATATGATTTATTCAATTTTTAGGTATACACTATTAAAAAAAATTATTAAATAAAAGTTAATTTTATAGATACAAAATAATTAGTTAGTATTGTCTTAAATAGATACTATTATAAAAATTACATAATTTATTAATATTTAAAATAATTTTTATTATTAATAGATATTTTTTAAATTAATATTTAATTAATTATTAATTTTTTATTAATAATTAACTATTAAAAATAATTGATTTGTTAAAGTTTTAGTAGTTAATTAGACATCAATTTAAAAACTTTTATTTAATAATAAAAACTATTTTAAATATCAATAATTTTTATAATTTTTAAAATAATATCTAATTTAATCAATACAATAATTATTTATTTATTTTAAATTAATTTTTATTTTTTAGTGTACCAACCAATTACTATTCATAGTATGATTTATTAAGTTTATATTAAATCTAATTAAATTAAAAGTTATAAGGAAATTAGGTGTAGATTATTGCTTATTGGGTTCAATTCAACTAAAATCGAAGCTTATGAAGTATAGTTTATCAAATTAATTGAATCGATTTGAATGGCACATTAGACATATATTACGGATCAATGCTTTAACATATTCAATTAAACCAAAAAAATTAAATAGATTAAGTGTAAATATTAATTGAGATAAGAGAGTTTTCCCCCTTTCTCTTATTTTATTGTTACTTTCTCTAAATAAAATATATAAAACTAAAAATAATAAATGCAACATGGAATATTTTTCTTTAATTAATTGATCACATCATGAAACTTTTACCTTTTCCTTTTGTTTGATTCCTTCAACACACTTTTACGAAAAGGACATTCAATTAATAAAAATATAAAACATGTATAATTTTCAAATTCAGATTATAAGATTTGCGTAAGCCCAAAAATTAACTAATAAATGTTTAATCTAAAGTATGATACATCTTCTATTATAAACTAGAAGTCATCACTTTGATTTATTTGTCACATTACTAATTAATTTGAAAGCCAATTGACGGAAAGATAAACAAATTGCATAATTTCAAAATTAGTATAAGATAAATTATGAAATTTAAAATTAAGTAATAAATTTTGAAAAATATAAAAAAATTATTAAAATATATTATTAAGTCTAAAAAATAAATAAATTTATGTAAACCTATAAATAGTGTGGTTATTATCTGTAAGAAAGTGGGGTTAGAGATCGGAGAAAGGCAGAGGAAAGTGGTGATAGTAGATGGAGATGGAGTGGGAGATGAGGCCGGGCGGCATGTTCGTGCAGAGACGCGCCGCCACCGAGGATAACGGCGCCAACCACCACAACAACAACGTGATGATGATTACTGTAGCACACGCTTCTTCCCACCACCACCTCTTCTTACCAACCAACTCCACTTTCTGTTAGCATCTTCTCTCTTTCTTTTTATCAAACACTTCTCAGTCATTGGATTTTGAACATTGCACAGTTTCGTGAAGTCTCCTTGGCTTTTGCCACAAGGTCAACACCCGTGGCTTATGTATATATGTTAGGAAGCGATTGATTGGCTGATGAGAGTAGATATTTAATTCATGCAAAACAAAAAAGGGTAACCGAGGCCTTTTCTATGAAATTAGCATGTTCTATGTTTTAGAATAGGTAATTTTATGAAATCCAAACCAGATAAACTATGGAAGGAGGCGAATTCGCGAGATGAGGTTATAGAGTTATAGTTTTTTGAGAATATGCATGGGCTGACTGAATTTACCCTTGTTTTTGTTTAATTCTTTCATAGTTTTTAAATTGTGTTTGTTTGCGAGTTAGTAACTGATTATCCTTGCCATTAGATCAGAATGCTGCTCACGTGATTACAATTGCTGTTGCTTTGAATAAAAAAACCTTGATGCTGTGACTGGATTGTGGTTGGTTGGCAACTGTGTTTTAGAAACATGAATTATTTATTTGTTATTCATGTGGGTTCTTATCACTATAGACACAGTTGATATCCAGAGTGACGACTCAGCATATACTCACACACAGTGACTATACTCTATTTTGTGAGAAAATAAGAGGACTATGTTAATAAACTGGAGAGTTCTGGGACCTGAAGCATATTATATAATTTCTTTTCGTGATATGTTCTTAACATAACTGATTAATGTTTTGCCCTGCATTATGCCATTGATTGTTCCTTCATCTGGAGTATGTTGTCTTAGAATATATGCCCAGGAATATGTGTATGATACACAGTTTAATTAAACACTTATTGATAAGCTTATTGAAATAAGTTAGAGTTTACGGGAAAGGTTATATTCTACATAGTCATTTCTGATATAAGTTTTCAATAGGCCAATATTCTGATATATGCCAATTTGAGATATTGTGCATAGTCATCAAACTGAAACAAGGAAATTTAATAGGCTCAAATAAATCTGCATAAGTTTTCAATAAGCTTATATCCTGTTGTCATTGGTATGTGCTTTTCTCTTAACTAAGTCTTCGATGGCAGGGGATGTTAAGAAACTGCTTGCCAACAAAACTGGTTTACTGCCTGAAGAGCAGCAACTCTTCTTCGGTGGAAAAGAAAAGGACAATGAAGAAAATTTGTACATAGAAGGTGTGATGGACAATTCAAAACTTTTGCTTTTGGAAAATGCTGCTAGTAAAGAGTGGAAACTTGAGGAAATTAGAAAACACAATGACATGTTAAAGGCTTTTGAAGCTGTTGCTGAAGTCAAAGCGGAGGTGGACGAGCTTGCTGAGAGGGTGAGCTTGTGTTTCCCGTATTATTATTTGTTATCGAGAAATAATAACAGGACCTGAGAATGAGGTATGCATATTTGATTTGCAGGTATTTGTCTTGGAAGTGGCTGCGGATGGAGGGACGAGGGTTTCTGACAAAGAGTTTTTAATGTGCACGGAGTTGCTTATGAGGCAATTACTGAAACTGGATGGTATTCAGGCTGAAGGTGAAGCAAAGCTGCAGAGAAAAGCCGAGGTAGAGTATCTATGGTCTTGTAGAAAATTTAACTCTATTAATTATTGAGTTTATTTCCATATTCACAAATCAAGTATATTGGTAAGTCATTTTCAATATGTTGGTTTGCAGCCTGATATATTTCAACATTTATATTTAAATAAGTTGTTATTGGCGCAATATAGCTCAATATTTTGTGCCAGCATGTAGATCGAAAAGCTTTGTTTTCTTACCCTATCCATGTATGTGAGACTTTTGTTTACTTCCATTTCTAAGATGACTTCTGACACATTTTATCTCGTCTCTGAAATTTCTTAGCAAGCACTTTCTAAAATCAAAAGCCTCACTAAAAACTTGTGCTGGTTTGATATAGTCTTAGTTTCTGTTGTAGTCCGGGAAATATATTATTGAAAATTCCGATGGTTGTTGTTGGTCAAGTCACAAGATTTTTCTGGAGAAAAGCATTTGATGTGGATTGGGGAGGAAAATGACATTTAGTGATGTCAAACGATGGTTTTAGGAATCAGTGTAATTGCATTCCCGCATGCACCATTTTAGTTCAAGTTTTATAGCCAATTTTTTATGTTGGTAAAAATAGTGGTTTATTTTAGTTCAACATTCTCCGCTTTACTCGTCAAGCTTATTATCTGTATAGGGTACTTGCCTAATTACCGTGGAAAAAGTTGAGTTCTATGCCAAATCCTTTGTGAATTCTTCCCATATCATAATAATTTATTGATTTGTGTCCATGTTATTATGTGTGTAGATCACCTAACCATGCCATCTACTCTTACACTTCTCATCGTTGTTTTTGTAAACTAGATCCAATGACATCATCAATGTAACTGAAATAATGAATTATGTATAATTGGCGGTTTGATGCATGTCGTGGAGTTGAAACTTCATTAAATTTTTGTCACTTGAGTATATTTATCAAATACTCTGCAAACTATCCCTCTACCCCCCCTTCTTAGCATGGAGTGAAAAAAATGTATTGTTTTGTGCATAATGCATGGTGGTGAGTGATGTATTTCCAATTTTTATAATCATCCATAATTTCATTTTCTTTTGAAGACCTGAAGATCAATTCTTTCACCTGTCAACAGGTGCGTCGTGTGCAGAACTTTGTAGATACTTTAGATGCTCTGAAGGCAAAAAACTCCAACCCTTTACCCACCACTGGTAAAACTGTCTCTGTAGGAACCCAGTGGGACCTTTGACTCTGGAATTGGGAGCTTGAATTATCCAACTTCAATGCCATCATCTACAAATTTAACTCAAGATTGGGAACGGCATGATTAGTTCAGAATTTTCTATGTAACATTAAACTATAAACCATTTACAACAACATATTTTTGGACCTTGACTCTTCAACCAAAGTTGAATTTTTTGTGGTTTGCTGAATACAAAATATCTATAAACCAATTGAATGCCTTTAGGGGCCATACTTGAAAGCTAGAATTTGGAACAAAAAAAGAAAATCTGGTTACATGAATCTGTTCATGAAATTTTGTGAGTGCGTCTATTGTCTGTTCTGATATGCACTGGGATTGTCGATAGCAAGTACACTGCAGCCATTGTTTGACAAAAAGTTTGAAAGATAATTTACCATAAAAAAAATTGTCAGCATAAAAAAAAAGTTTATATATATATATATATATATATATAAATACATAATTTACAATAACGATCCTAGAAATATTCGTACTTTAAAAAAAATCTAATATTTTAAAACAAATAACAAAAAAACAGTAGGAAACCATCATTCTAACATGTAATAATATCATTTGTTTCCGTATCAAATATAATCATAAAAAAACAAATTACAAAACCATGAGTTTAATATTCTCAAACTAGACATAATGCCAATAAATGTATTAGAATATTGAGTTTGGTGAGTTCAAACTTAAGAGTATTTGAAAAGGAACTAATTTTGTAGTCTCTCATGTAATTATAGGAATAAAACATCCTTCTAGACTAAAGAGAATGATCTAGCACCATAACGTGACCATTGGAGGGGATGATTTACATCTTATTTAAAGTATTGAAGGAGGTTTCACTCTTCGAAATTAAAATTTGGTTTTTTCCACGTGTTATTGTGATCCATGGTTTTGATTGCTTATGGGTCTTAAAATTTGTAAGATAATTCATGCATCTAAAATAATCCAAAACAATAAAGTCAATGACTTTAGGAATTCATACATGAGTAGTTCTTGCTTCTAACTAAGAAATTAAAGAAAACTACATGCAAATTTAAAGTATACAATAAGATTATGAGGTTTAAACTATGTTATAAATAAATAAAAAATGGTACATAACAAATCACCTAAAGGAATATCAAATTTGAAATTTTGAAATTTTCTTTTATGGTTGCATGGTAACTCTATATTTCTTGGTTATATTTCGAGCATAAAGTGATAACATATTTGATTTCGATCATAACAAACTTTTTTCACTAAATTATGCATTTGGTCGTATCTTTAGCACATAAAATGTAATATCCAAATGCAAATCAATAAGACAACTTCTCCTACTCAAATTGAGACCTTTAAATTTAAAAATGATAATTAATCATAAAAAATAATTGTGTATGATGAGCCCTATTTATATGCTGCTTATCTAGGGCAATGGGTCTTAATTACTTCACCATGTTCAAACACTGCTCCCTAAAAAAAGGTGGAAAGACTAATTTTCACCTATGAAGGGACAAGAGAGAAATATAGAGTTTGAAGTTTCTAATAAGGTGAAATTACTCAACATTGCTACAAAAAAAATGAGAAAATCAAATTTCTAGTTACACAACTTACACATTCATCACCAAATTTGCCAACATTATCAAACATAGATTAACTTTATACATGTGTTAGAAAACACAACCAAATAACTACTTTCTTGGCTCATAAGTTTATAGTCACCCCTCTTGCACCATTGACATAAGGTGATACAGCAGAGTTGGAAGGGTGCAAGGAGCCATGCCTAGTAGGGTCATATCTTTCTCCATCACCCCACAGGGCATAGGCTTCCTCGCCGTGGACGGCGTCGTCACCGATCTCCAGCTGCTCGTCCGGCATCCTCAATGGTATGAACAATCGTATGAAAAGAAGAATGATAGTGGTGGAGACCAAGTTCCATCCAATCACAAACATGGCTGCCACTAGTTGCTTCACGAGTTGCATGCCACCATCTCCACCATAGAATGCACCCCTTGAGTTGGAAACTGGCAATAGTAACCTACACAGAACTGGTTCTGCAAAGAGACCTGTGAGGAGACCACCCAAAAGCCCCGCCACAGCATGAGTGTGAAACACACCAAGGGTGTCATCCACCTGAACATAACACATTTCACAAAATTAGGCTAAGTTAAGTATATACAATGCTTTCATAATAGTATAACTATCCTCAACTAATAAAAAAAATCATGGTACATATCGACTAGAGATTACGACATTTCATTCTATATAAGTGGATGCAAATCTCATCTCATGAGCCAATTTTATAGAGTTGAGTTAGGTTTAAAGTCCACTTCTTAATAGTAGATACATAATAATTACAAAATTCAATAGCACATAACAATTTCAAATCAGAAGTAATCTAAACACACTCCCTAGTCTCTTATAATTTGGATCTAAGTTTAGCAGATGTGATTTTATGGAATTTAGGTTTAAATTTAATTTCATCCTATAACATCAAATTATAGAAAAATCGGTGTATAATTTAAGTTTTCTTTGTTCATTTTTCATTTGCCTAACTCTATTAGACTATGAATAATAATTATAGTTGATCACTTTAATAGATTTAAAGTAAAATTTGATAACATTTTAAAATTAGAATTAGAATTTAATTTAATCTTATAAAATCAATTTATAAAATTAGAGTTGTTTGTTCTTCTTCTTTTTTCGGGTTAATCTCTATTGAATATGAATATCGAATTTTTTATAGTTGGATTTAAGTAAATATACAACTTAAAAAGAAAATAGAATTGATTTGTTGGCATTCTCATTACAAACATTTCGTGCGACTAGTCCATGTACATTCCAATGTGTTTGTTAATATATTTTTATTTTCATATAAATTTCAGGTCGGTTAATGAAATATAATACACATGAAGGGTCTTTTGGGAGGGATTTACCGAGAAGATTGAACAATAATGAGACTTGAGTCAAACTCATGTAAGATATTGACATCACCTCCAACCTAGAATTTTAAAGTATGAGTCCATTCACATTAGTACATTCCCCTTGTTCAAAAGCATTTCTAACCACGACTACTTCACTAGCGACCCTTACTAGTACCGTATTCGTTAGGAAGATTTTCAATACAGAGACCATATTGTACTCGTCTGAGTTGGTCATCGAGACAAACTACCAACTCTTATACCAATTTAGGTATTTCAATGGGAGATTTAACAACAATGAGACCTGAGCAAAATCCACACAAGAAATTGACAACACCTCCAACCCAAATCTTTAAGACAACGTGTTTGGAAATATATTGTTCAACTTTCTATTTTTATTTGATATGAAACTTAGACTCACTTGATTTCTAACTTAATAAGAGGTAACCTAAACGACTAAATATGTACGATTCACAAAATGTTTTTTCTAAAAAAAAAAATAAGATTCAAATGTTATTATTAATGTGTAGTTGAGGTTTTGTTGATATAACAGTTATCTTTGAGGAGTAACTGACGAGCTTAAACTTTGCTTAGAAGAAAATGTCATCACGCCATTAAGGTAAACATAATGATTTAATCTATTAAAAAAGCAATGAAGAGAAAAATCATTTCACCACCTTTTATCTAGACGAAGAAAAATGTATTTGTAATTTTAATTAACCAAGAAAATTCAAGGTAGATGCGTAATTAAAAATGAGTTTCATCTTTACCTCATCTATATTTTAAAAAATAATAAAAGGCACTTTAGTGGGCAAAAAGAAATGGAAGTGGTTAGAATCAACATTGTTTTTTTTCAATATTAAATGAAACTTCCCAAACACGTGCACATGTGAAATGAAGTTAGACCCAAATTTTATTCTTAAATGATAAACATAAGGTTTGAAGAGAAACATGGAGAGAAGAATAAATATGGTAAATGATGTAACAAGAATAAAAAAAAGGAAAGAAAAAAACAGAGTGAAAGTGAAATAAAAGAAAACAATGAATAAATATTGAAGTATTTTGGTGGAAAAATGTGTGTTACGTGAGAAAATAAAGTCTTACCTTTTGCAACAAGGTTGACTTTTTATGCAAAATCATCATGGTGACCCATGGAATGCTCCCAGATGATATTCCCATCACTATAGCAGCCCACGATTGCACAAGCCCTGCAAGTTGTTGTCACAATAATTGTCAACAAAAACTGCATCTACACCTATGCTCATTATTAAAGAATTAATCATTTTCATTTTTTTTAAATATTTCTTTTAGCTTATATATATACACTACAAGTTTGAAATATTTTATACTAAAGTCAATTTAACATAATTGTTGAATTTGTGTTGAATGTCTATGTAAAGATGATGTACACCAGCAATATCAGTTGAACTCATTTGTGCATATAACCCAATCCTATCTTCCAAAAGCCAATTTAAACATAGTAAGTAGTAAATGTAGAAAATTCCACAATCTTATTTTTTTTTTAATTGTAATCTGGTGCATGATAACAGATAAACCCTTATGACATATAGAACTAATGAAGTGTGTAGGTTTTGTGTTTGCTGTAAGGAATATTGATCATACCTGCTCCTGGTGTGATGCATACAAGTCCAGTCATCATGCCCTGCACAGCTCCAATCACAGAAGGTTTCCCGAAGAAAATGACATCCAAAGTTGTCCATACAAGGAGACTTGTGGCTGCACAAATGTTTGTGTTCAGCACTGCAACTGAAGATGTAAGATTTGCAGCATATGGTGCTCCACCATTGAACCCTGACCACCCCATCCACAACAACCCTGCACCTGCAAGCATGAGCAGCACATTGTTTGGTGGAAACCTCTCCCTATCACTCTTCAACCTTGGTCCAACCTGCACAATTTATCAATTCTGTCACTATCAGAAACCAAGTTGCTAAACAAGATTGAATGAGCTTGGGGTTCCTCTGCTGCCCAAATTCATGGTCAAACATTAATTGGTTGATGAGTATGGTAATATGTTTGGAATTGTTGCTTTAGGAAAATAACATTTGCTTCTCAACAGTCTAACAAAATTGATAAAATACTGTTTCTTTAAAATAGTAATTATGAGAATGGTTATTTCTTCCAAAATGAAAACAAAAATAGAACTTGGGGTAACCCCATGATCACAATTGCAGCCACATGGATGGTAACTTCTTTTTTTTTTCAAGTTCAAAAGATATGAAAGATCATGGTGAAGTTGGGAGTTCATGGACTTTTTTTTCTGCAACTTTTTCACAATATGAAAGATGAGATTTTGTGACAAAAGAGTGATCAAGAATGCAATTTAAAAGATACCCTTCAGACTTTTGAAGCAAATTTTGATAGGGTTATGAAGAAAATGAAAGTAAGGTTTATTACCCAATAAGCAGCAGTTAAACCAGCGATTCCAGAGGAAAGGTGGATGACATAGCCACCAGAGTAATCTATGACACCCCATTGGTAGAGAAAGCCGCCACCCCAGAGACTGAAAGCCCCAACAGTATAAGAAAAGATTAGCCAAAGAGGCACAAAAGCCATCCATGCCTTGATGTTCATTCGACCAAGGACAGAGCCAGCCAACAAGATGAGAGTAATAGCAGCAAAAGTGAATTGGAAATAGACAAGTGAGGCCATGGGGTAAAAGGGTTCTTCAGCAGGGCTCTCAACAGTCCCATTATCAAAGCGATGGATGGTTTCAGGAACTATGGCTCGTTTTGTAAGAAACTTTTGGCCTAGTGCTGGGGCACCCTTACCCCAGAAGGGGAAAAGTTTCTCCCCAAAGGCCATCCGGTAACACACAAGCACCCAGCATAGGAGAACTGCTGCAAAGGCATAGAGAGCCATGAAAGCTGAATTAACAGCCCATTTTTTCTTCACTATGCTGGCATAGAGAATCACAAGACCAGGCATGCTCTGTAGACCAACAAGAGTTGCTGCTGTTAACTGCCAAGCGTTGTCCCCTTTGTTCAGCCATTCGGGTGCTGCAGGAAGGTGTTCTTGGTAAGCCAAGGTAGTAGTCATGGTTGAAGATGCTTCAATTCTTGATCAAGTTCTTTCACCCTTCACTATTGCTATCTCTTTATATATATTATGTGTGTGTGAAAGAAGGGCATGGACAAAAATTTAGTCTTTCCAAATCTGACGAAGAAGCCTGAATCTCTGCATAGGTAAGTCTTCAGCTTTAGTATTTACTGTTTCACATGAAAGAGCAGACAAAAATTGAGTGACAACCTAGGAAGTAGTATATAATATGTTTGAAACAAATTAGTTTGTTTTTTTGTGGGATGTAGCATATATAGGTTGATGAGAGTAATTTGAAAAGTGGGATACTCGGTTTTATTGAATCTTTGAAAGGTTTGTGTAAAATCGTGTTGGCTTTTCATAAGTGGCTGCAGCAACTCACTATCTTTAGAAGGAAAAGTCAAAAGTTTCTTTGGCAAAACTAAGACTTTTAGTTGAAAATGATGGGTAAGGTATATAGAATAGAAGAGGAGTGGGGAATGTTACAACCACGTGGTGTGAATGCGAGGAGAACTTTGATTGGTGAGTCAAACACACTAAAAGACAAAAAATGAAAACTGCAAAATTGAAACTTCCAATTTATAACTAATCTGCTTCTTACCTTGTTGTATAAGACTAATAACTATACTATTATCTAATTACAAAATATGAGCTTTTAAAGATATTAGTTATTTAATATACTATTTTTCTATTTCTCTTTAACTCATCAATCATGTTAATTATTTATTTTTAATTATTAGTCCTCGTTTTCTTGTCATTTTATGAGATCAATCATATCTATTCTTTATTCTTTTCTATATTTGTAACACCTCTTTACTGCTCAAATGTTTTTTTTTCCTATAATTATTACCTCGATTAATCATTTGTAATTAATCAATGAAAGAGGAAGAGAACAATTATATACGAAATTACTTACTTCTATTTTCATTTTTTATTTATAATATCATTTATGTTTTTAAAGTTTTAGACAGGAAACACAAAAGGTAAAAGAAAATACTGTTATTTTATAATTACTTTTTATTAAAAGTCTCTTTATAAAATATTTAAAATCATTGTAATAATTTTATAAATTAAAAAATAAATCTAAGATTCATTGTCGTTTTGCTGTTTGATAAATAAAGAGTCACCCTACTTCTTCTAGAAAGTTGTTTTATTTTTTTAATTTGAAATTTTTAATGACCTTTTCATGTTAATTATATATTAACTTTATTTTTTCTTTTAATAGCTAAATTCTATTAGTTGTTTTGAAAAATAATATTAAATGGTTTTATATTTTTATAAATATGTGAATATCATTATGCTTGTTCCGTCTAGCCTTCCTATGTTTTTTTTTAAAAGACGAAAAATAAGAATAAGTAGGTGAAAGAATGTGAATGATTAATAATTAAGCAGAGAAAAAGAAATAAATATTACATTGAAAAATTAAAGTAACATTAAATTTTTAATTTTTTACATGATTTCTCAACATAATTAATAAAAACAATCTTGGTGAACTCGTATTTTAGTTCGATCGTATTTAATAATATAGGAGATATAATATTTATTGTCATAAAAAAGTATATAAAATCTTTAGAATAATGTCCTAACATTTATTCCTCAGCAAAATAGAAAACTTGTGATAGCAAATTCATAGTACTACAACTGTACCTCCATCCAAAGTCATTGGAGCAACTTCCAAGTATAAACGGTAACGTCTAATTGTCAATGTTAACGGCGAAAGTAAGCTAAATTGATGTTTTAATATGAAAAAAATATGTAATTTTTCGCATAAAATTTGGTCTTCTTCACAATTTCTACGTACAGTGAGACTTCCATGAAAACTTCTATAAATCTATTTAGAAAAAGTAACATTTGATGATTTAGAAGTGTCATAGGATAGTTTTTTTAGCTTTTTTAAGTTTATAATTCTTCTCTTTCTTATCCATGATTTCTATTTTATTTTATTTATTACTACGCTAATTTAACAAATATTTTATCTTGATTATTTGTATGAAAATTTATTAAATGATTTTTCAATCTTATTTTGAATTATGTATTTATTTAAACTTAATTATAATAAAATCATACAAGTCAAATATATTTTTAATTTATTTATTTATTTATTAATATTGGTATCTTATTTATCTTATTTGGGTTATGAATCTAGAAATCCTACCTATGAGTATAGGTTAGGTTAGAAAATTGATGACGTTAATGGTTTGGTTTATACGGAAATTGAACGAGAACGCAATTTCTTCTGTAGCTTCCTGTGGAAACACTCATTTAAGTCGGTTACAATTTACAATTTGATATAGTGAAAAGACATATTTTTCCTTTTACTGATTGATAATTGGTACTTTTTTTCTTTTCTGATTTTGAATAGTTATAGTCATGTTAATCTTTCCAATAGTTTTTCATATCAATTATCATGGTAGAAACTATCCTAGGAATTTTTAAGTAAAATCAATGTCTTAATTAGTAAATTAAATAATTTTTTTATAAATTATTAAAAGAAATAAATCGTATTATTTTGATACAAATTTAATTATATATGATATGACTTCAATTCAAATACATTATAATTGTATCACTTTCACACAAATTTTTCATTTATCTATTTTTATAAATTTTATTTATTTTAATAATTAAGAGATAAAAATTAAAAACATTAGTAAAAATCCGACCATTTTATATTCTCATAACTCTACACTATTATTAATCTAAAATAAAATTGCAAATGTCTATTTAGTAGACTTGGAAGAAGTTTATACACTTCCACTATTTTATATTCATATCTCCATTTTTATATAAACTATAATTTTTCTTTATTAATCAAAGTCCTAACATTAAAAAAATGTTAAAAATATTATGATAAATGTTATCTTAAAATTTTAATTTATTATCAAACCTAATAACATCTAACCATTTATGTACTCAATCTTAACAAGATAAAAACTTTTTAATTATTATTCTATTAAGTACTTTACAATTTATTGAAAAAATGAGTTAAAATACTTTCTTATAGACATTTTAATTAAGATAACTACGTAGACTTTCTTTATAGTTGATTCCTAATATACACTGTTTTACTTATTTATAACACAACCTAAACCTCACAATCTTATTTTATCATATATCTTGAATTTTCATATACTTTTCTTCAATTTTTATGTTAGAAACAGCCATTACTCGCTTATGAATTTATAAAGTCATTAGCTTTTAGATGCTTGAATTATCTTAGTGTTTTTTTTAGTAACATAAACAAATCAAAACCACCAATCACAATAACACCATGAAAAAGTGAAAGCTTAATTTCAAAGAGGTAAATTTTCTTAAATAAGATTGTAAATCATCCTCATCCAATCAAGTTATGGTGTTCAATCATAAGTATAGAAGAAACTTTTATTTCTCTATAGCATGGGATGTCACAAACAAAGTTTAGTTGATTTTCAAATATTCCCAAAGTTTGAACTCACCAAACTCAATACTTTAATACATTTATTGGCTACCTAAATTAAATGGAAAAAGAACATATCATTTGAAAAATACTATAAATAGATTTAAAACATTTTATTCTTCATTCATAATAAAACTTCAACTCTTATTAAACTCTATATTATTTTTATCATTTATAAGTTTGTATAGATTGATTGTTTATCTTTTTCATGACGGCATCCTATCTTTTGGGAAATATTGAAAGATAATTAAGATACATCATCTAAAATCTTAATCAAGGTAAGTTCCACATTCACTACCATATAATTATTAAATAAAAACTAATTTTAGGTACAAAATTAATTAGTTGTTATATTGACTAAATTAGATACCATTTTAAGGACTAAAACAATATTTGTTTCTACATTATTTTTTATTATTGATAAATAGTTTTTAAAGTGGTATCTACCGAGATTTTAACTACCAATTATTTAGATTCTAAATTTGGTAGTGAGAACCTTGATAGCTAATTAGATATTAATTTATAACTATTTATTAATAATAGAAACTAATTTAGAAACCAATAATTTTTTTAGTCTCTAAAATGGTCTCTAATTTAGTCAATATAACAACTAATCATTTTTGTCTCTAAAATTGGTTTCTATTTAATGATTTTCTTGTAGTGATTATACAACAATTGATTTTACCTCCTCGTCTTCTTTTCTACATATGTGGAAGCTTTATATCGTATTTGTCTGAATTAGTCAATCATTACAATAAAATCATTAGATAGAGACTAACTTTAGAGACAAAAAATAATTAGTCACTATATTAACTAAATTAGATATTATTTTAAAGATTAAAAAATTATTGGTTTCTATTATTAATAAATAGTTTCTAAATTACCCTAAACCTTAAACCTTAATTAAATACCAAAATGTTTTAGTCTCTAAAATAGTATCTAATTTAGTTAATATAGTGACTAATTATTTTTTGTCAATAAACTTAGTCTCTATCTAATGATTTTCTTGTAGTGAATGAATAGGTATTTCCTTCTAATATGAATAAATGGAGATGTTGATTTTATAGGTTGATGTTTTAAAGCAGTATAAGAATACTTGGAGATTCCTCTGCTTTAAGTTGAAATCCTTTAGGTGTTGGAGTACTTGTATTTTGTTTCAAAGCAAACTACCTCTAAGTAAGCAAAACTAACATAAATTGTAGAAGTAGGTTGTTCTAGTATTTTGAAAACTTATTCAACTTGGTGAATTGAAATTGATATTTTTATGTATTAATTTTATATTGAATTGAGTAATTAAGTAAATGGTGAAATTATGGTTATAAATGTGATTTTGGATTATGAGTAGTTAAGTACATGGTTAAAATTTTTCAAAAGCAGTCAAAGATGTTTATGCTAAATTGATTCTTGCATTGATTTTGTATGCATGCAGACTAACACAGTGTACGCATGCAAAGTGACACAGTGTCTCTCGGATGCAACTTTGCAGAGTATGTGAGTAATTTCCTTCAATCCTACGTGGAAATCATCTACAATGTCTTCATAAGAGAGAAGACTAAAAAATGCAATGCCTCCAAATCACTAGATACAACCAAGGTTATCACTTGCTCGCCAATCCTCTCTCAGAGGTCATCCCAAGAAGCAAACACAACATAAGTTAGCCGTACTAAAATATGGTGAATACTTTTTATGTTAAAATCATAAAAAAAATCTTAATATTAACTTGATTTTTTAGCAAATTCTAAATATTTCAGAAAGAAAATTGACAATTTTTAGAAATTAGGGTATACTTTATCATAAATCTAAATTTTATACAAGAAATTTTGTGCAAAGAAACATACAATTGATGTATAGTGGAGGAACATCAAATCTCAAAACTTGGAAATTTTCTTTTATGCTTATATTGTGATTCTATATTTCTTAGATATGTATCACTAAATTATGTGTTTCGTTGTATGATTATCACATAAAATATAATATTTGAACAATTGTAAATCAGTGAAATAACTAGAACATTATATATGAGGGGTCCTATTTACATGATGCTAACTTGGGAAAAAGATTTAATTCACATCACCTTATTCAAACTCTACTACTTGAAAGAAAAAAGAAAAATATACACTTTTAATGTTAGGGTGAAAGTTCTTAACATTTTTTCCCACGTCAAATTTTTAATTACACGACTTACACATTCATCATTAGATTTGCTAATCTTAGGCCTGTGAAAGAAACTCTTACACATCCATGCAATAATTTGCAAGCTACTAAAGGGATTACCTATTTACCTATATTTGTGTGTTACTGATCAATCAATAAGTTTAGTTTTGGTGTAAGAAGAAAATGGAGAACAAAGATTGATTTATTTTGTAAGCAAGATACTTCACAGGTCTGAGGCAAGGTACCAAAAGATAGAACGGGGAGCCTTAGTTGCAATAACAACTACTCGGCGATTAAGGTATTATTTCTAAATTTATAAGATAATAGTGACAACAGGTTTACCTATCAAACAAGTATTACAAAAGATGAATTTGGTTGGACAAATGATGAAGTAGGCAATCGAGTTGTCAAAATATGAGTTGAGTTATGAAGTTCGAGATCTGATAAAGGCATAAGTCTTGACAGAAGTTATGGCAAAACTAATTCCACATGTGGATGTATTAAAGGAAGAAGCTTCGAGGTGGATATTATGGGTCGATGGCACTTCCAATTTAAAAGGATATGGTGCGAGAATTATTTTGGAAGGACTAGATGGTGTCATGATTGAACAATTGCTACATTTTTCTTTTGAAACAAGCAATAACCAACCTTAGTGTGAGAGACTAATAGTGGGAATGTAATTGGCTTCAGAGATGAGAATGGTTAATATCCTTGTTAAAAGTGACTTAGTTAGTAAAAGAGTAGGTAGCCAAAAATTTCCAAGCAAAAGACTTGCATCTTGTTGAGTATTTGCAAAGGTAAAGAAGATGACAAGTCTTTTTAAACAATTTTTGTTGATATTTGTTCCTAAGGATCAAAACCTAAGAGTTGATCTCTTGTCAAAGTTAGACAACACTAAACAATTGGGTTATCACTGATTGGTGATTCAAGAGAATCTGGAGTACTAAGTGTCATAGTCCATGTGTTCATGCAAATTCAAGTTAAGAATTCTTGGAAGGCCATGCTTGTTCATTGGTTAGAGGAGGGAAAAAATCCAGATGACCTTAAACAACAAGAAATTTTACGAAAGAATGTGTCAACTTATGTGATAACTTAGAGAAAGTTATGTAGAAGGGAGTTCTCAACACCGTTGCTCAGACGTGTTGAAAGGGACAAGATGATCAGATTATGGGCAAGATTCATGAGGGCGTGTACGATAGAAATATTGGGGGATGAGCCTTGGCCATTAAAGTTCTTATGGTTGGATTTTTCAAGCCTAAACTTAAAGAAGATTGTGTTAGCTATGTCAGAAAGTGTAACTAGTGTTACTGACATTCATACATAAGTACAATTCCAGCATAATAGTTGTATTGTGTAATAGCACCATGGTCATTCCATAAGTGGGGAATGGTTATCCTCGACCCATTTCCTCATACTGCTATATTGATGAAATTTATTGTAGTTACCATTGAGTATTTCACAAAATGGGTGGGGAAAGAACCTGTAACAACAATCACCATGGAAAAAATTTAAAAAATTCTTATAAATATTTGAGATTTTGCATCAATCACAAAGGCTCCATGTTATAGAGAATTTTAGTCTAGCTAAAAGGAGTTAGTACTTGAGTTGTATCGATTAAAGTAGCATTTTTGGTCTCATGCTTATGTGCTCGTCAAAGATAGAACATTGACTCCCAACATTCTTGTGTGAGGTCACTAGGATGGTTTCCTTAGGAAGGTCACCATATCACCTTTTCTTTATCATTACAAAATCAATTATCTCATATTCATCCATGTAGGAGGAATATGATAAGTTTCTTTAGCTTACATTTCCTTCATACGTTGAACCATCTCTTTACGAGACAAAGTCATAGTGTTATCTAAAAAAATAAAATTGAGTCAATAAAGAAGACAAGAAGCATAATCAAAAAATCCTTAATCAGGTGAAGAGACTAGTAAGGTACCAAAAAATCCTTAATCAGGTGAAGAGCCTGGTAAGGTACCAAAAACTCCTTAATCAGGTGAAGAGCCTGGTAAGGTACCAAAAAATTATATTTTTTGCAGGTGAAGGAAATGGAGATCTATCACATGAAGAAAATGGCAACAACGACCGGTCCAGTTTAGGAAGGAGATGCAGGTTTAAATTATATTTTTTGCAGGTGAAGGAAATGGAGATCTATCATATGAAGAAAATGCCAACAACGATATGTCCAATTTAGGAAGGAGATGTCGATTTAAATTATATTTTTTTGCAGGTGAAGGAAATTGACATCTATCAGATGAAAAAAATGCCAACAACGGTCGGTCCATTTTAGGAAGGAGATGTTGATTTAAATTATATTTTTTTCAGGTGAAGGAAATGGAGATCTATCAATACAAAGAAAATGCCGACCCACTCTAGTTTGACAACACGTGGACCTGGGAAGAAGAAACAGTCAGATGATGGGACGCATAGCATAATGCATTTAATGAGGGGTTGTGGAAAAGGCGCGAGTTAGTAAAAATGGATCTACAATAGCCTTCTTTGCTTGTGCAGAAGGCTGAGGGGCATGTTGGGTTATGGGCTTGAGCTGACCCTTGGCGATTAAGGAAGGACACCGATCTAATTATCGTGGGTGTAGCCCAAACTGGTGATCGAGTACAACTTTAAGGCAGCATGAGCCTTATTTTCCTGTGAGACTCGGTGAAATAGACATGTCTGTGAAGATGTGAACTACCTGCACCTGGACAGAAAGACTCTATGAAGCTTCACGCATAAGGCTGGGGGCATGTTGGGTTATGTGCCTTGGGCCAACCTTTGGTCATTTAGGTAAGAGGCCGATGTAAATGAATAATGTAAAGGAAATAGCATAGGACGGGGATTTAGATTAATTAACATTAATCAGACAATAAAGAGAGAATCATAACGACAGACACATGGTTAAGATTGACTCCATATATACTAGGTAAAACCTCACAAATAGACAGATCTGAATTTAGGTTAAGAGCACACTTGTTCTTGACTACCTTGAATGTTATGGGTTTAGGTCTCCAATTGACCTGTCTAGGACACTTACCATTCTCAATTAATTATTTTTTATTATTGTTGTCTCTTAGAACCACTATATATAGTGGCTTTCTTCAAGCAATGTAGCAACACACTTGCTTTCTCTCTCATTTCACATACACTCTATTTCTTCTCTTCGGTGTAAGTATTTAACTTATATAGAGGAAATTTGTTTTGGGACTATTTATTTTTTAGCCTAAGAGGAATTCATTGTACTCCCAATATCATTATAATGGAAGTTTTGGCTTTCTCGTCGATGATTTTTTACCTCTATTTAAAAGGGTTTTTTACTTAAAAATTCTGGTATCATTATCATTTTCTTGTTACTTTAATTGTTACTTTAATGTTGAAGTTATCACGCTTCCAGAATATATCCTTCAAAAACAAAGATTAAATTGCATAATCTTTGGTGAAATGATGATAAAAAAAAAGTTTTTTCAGTGCAGGTTAACCATTAACACTTTAATGTGTCAATAAACACAAAGACACGTGGGGAAGAGGAAACGTTGTAAGAAAAAGGACGTTTAATGATGACCAATACTAGCATTTAAATCACTTTGGCATTTCTCCTTCCAGCCTAAGGCTATGTGGCAGGAGGCTCATTTTCAATCAGTATTTAGCCTTTCAAACAAAGGGATAAGACTAGAAAACTGTGTGACTCATTTTCAATTAGTATTTAGCCTTTCAGCCCAAAGAATAAGGCTAGAGGGGTTGTGTGGTTGTAGACCCATTTCCAATTAGTATTCAACTAAGATAGAGATTGAATGTTTTTCGAAATAATTAAAAGAAATTCAAAATCAATTTCATATTTATAAAGTTATTTAAAACACGAATCTTTACAATCACATCAATTAAAAAAACTCATCAGTTTTTAATAATTAAAGTGATACATGAATTTCGAATATGATTGAGACTCAATCAAACTAATATAAATGTAAAATATAAAAAGTTAGGATATCAAGATATTAAAAGAAAAATCAAGACATCAATAAATAAGGACTATAACATTTAAGATGTTCCTATATCTTAACTATAATAAAATATAACAAAATATATAAAAAAAAAGTGTTATTAATAGGTTATGAGTCCTCTCCCTTTCAAGTGACAAATAAATCACATTTAATTCACTCTGTATTTAAAAAAATTATATTTTTTCTAGTCCAACTCAATCACGAAACGGTTGAAACTGATTTTGTGGGTTGAGAGAAAAAAAAGTTATGAGAAAATAGTCGGAGATTGGGATCAATATTTATTGCGACCGTCCACAGTAGCAAAAGGAAATTAATGTTGTGAAGATGGGTCGGTAAGTGATGTGTACTTGTGGGTAACGCTGGATGCCACGAACACACTACCAAAACTTCCAACCAACAATTTTGGTTAGGGCATGAAAGCACCATCAATATGAAGTTTTCAAAAACATTCATTTTTTTTTATTTTTCAACTTACAGTACAACCAATACACAATTAACACATGTTCTAAAAAAAAAATAAAGTATTAACCCGTGAAGTTCGGACACTCCTCTTAAATATCGTGTCGTATCGGACACCGACACTCGTATGACACCTGTAAGACACGTATTCGTGAAGTGTTCAATTTAAAAAGTATTTGTTAGATTTCTGACAATTCTAGTATGGTTCTAACACAATTTTAAAAAAAAAATACATTAATTTTCTAATAATTCAAATTTTATTGTATAAATTGTTATTATGATTATAAAAATAAGAAAACAAATTCTTGTGAACCAGTCGTGAAAAACATCTTTCTGCTCAAAAAATATAATTTGAAACATACTTGTGCACATAAATCTTTATTATCAAATTATATAATTCATATTTATATAATATATAGATCCGTGTTTTCGTGTCCTACATTTTAGAAATTTTACATATCTTCATATCCGTGTCATATCAATGTTCGTGTCAATGTCTATGCTACATGTATTAACACACTGCACAAAGTAAAATTTACATCTTTTGATGTTTTAGTTTTATATTTTATCCATTAATAATTTAAATGAGTAGTTTTCTTTTAGTTTTTTCTATAAACACTCATATGAAAAAAAATAAAATTCATTAATAATTTAGAATTAGTTTATATAATATTAAAAATAAAAAATTATATAATAGAATTTTATAAATTCGAAACAAATCTTAAATGTTAAATCAAATTGATGTATATTTTAGTGTAACATGTTACATATTTATTAATGGAAGGGAATGATAGTGACCAATACAGATTGTTAGGTATGATAAATGCAGACGAGAGAGAAGGTTACGAACTTACTACACAAACTTATTTAATTTTCAAATAGATCAAACTACAATCACTTTTTTTAATTACAAATTTGTCCGAATAATCAGCAGATTAAAACGGGTACTGAACATGTTTTCAAAATTTATTCTATTTTTAATGGACCAATTAATTAATACCCCTTCTCCTTCTCATAATAATGGAGGACACATAAATAAAAAAGAATGAAATTTAATATATTTTACCTTCCTTTACTTCTTCTTCTTCTTCTTCTCTTATCATAGACCAATTAAATGTTCCAACTACCACTAAATAACTTAAATTATGCTTTGAAATAAGTTAGTTTAGACGTGTAATTAATTATTTTCTTTGAATATCTAACAAAAGTTGGGTCTTCTTTTTGGTGATGGATTACAAATCCAACTTTGCCATTTCATGATTTTGAATTACAATTGGAACATGAATTATTTAAAACAACAAGAAAGTAAAGGATGTATTCAATTAATTAGTACATAATTTAATTATTCTATAATCATGATGAAACTTTGCAACAAAAATATAGTTTACAAAGGAATAAATTAATTGCTTGATACTTATCAGTAAATCAGTAACCAAAAATAACGTATCACAATAAACTAGAAAAGATTATAATATCATTTTGTTTTATTTTTTTTACTTTTGTATGCATGTTATTTGTTTGTTAGGTTAATCTATAGCGAATGTTTTTACACCCCTTACTTTTTTTTTCTTCCATGTAAATATTAAAGTCTTCACTTTATCCTTTGGTTTAAAGTTTTTTTCTGGATGAAATATGAAATTTCTCAAATTGTGTGTAATATGAAAATTAAAAAATATAATAGATTATATAATTTGGAAGTAAATATTGTATTTTGGATTATATAATATTTTTTATGAGAAAAATAATAATTTCTGAATTATGTCATTTAGAAGTTGTTCTTTTATGAAAAAAATAATTTTTGAATTTGAAAATGTTTTTAACAATCTGAAAATATTTTTTCATATAATTTTTTAAATTGTGTAATTTAAAAGACACGCGTAATAGTATTTTTTTGAATAAGAAAACTTATAGATTATGAAAACAAGAATGTTAGAAGCTTTTTTGAAGTAGAATGCAACAACCCGTTTCTTCCATGAATGCACAACACAACACGTGGACAAGAAGGTGGTGGTGGTGACAAGAGATGGCAACAAAGAACAACTTTATCTTTCAGACACCCCTATAGAGGTACATGAAGAAACCATGTGGGTGCAAAATGAAATAGCCAATCCATGTTACTAGGTGGGCTACAATTATAAAAGAAAGGCTCCTTCATTTTGCACCCTGGTGTTTTTAAAATGCACTCCATAGATTTTAAAAATCCAAATTTACCCTTGAATATATAAATTAGAAGGTGTGGCGTTGTAAAAGGTGACTCTCTGTGTTATTGGTTGATTTTAGGGTCTGATTTTAGATTTTTTTTTCCAGAATACGTTTTATAAATTTTGTTTTCTGAAATTTCTTTTATGGAATGTATTTTTTGTATTCTAGAATTGTTTTTCCAGAATCAGATTTTGATTTTCCAATTTTATTCCATAATTTTATTTCTAGAACACAAAAGTTTATTCCAGATTTACTCTTTTAGAATGTATATTTTTCTATTCTAAATTTTCAATTCCAAAACGAAAACAATTTTAAAATCATCGGGTGCAGGAACAATTAACCTCTGGTTTAGGACCTGCATTGTAGATGTTACGGCCCAAATACTGCAGTGGACCTTGTTGGTTGCATGATGTCCGATAGGACCCATATATAACACATACTAGAGACTCTTTCTTCTGCACCTACATATATTTTCTTCTCTCACCTCCATAAATTTTGTATTTCCAAAAATATTTTTCTGTAATATTTTGAATTACATAATTTAAAAGTCTTTTTTAAAATTTATAATTAGCTTCCGAATTACATAATCTAAAAATCATTTTTCAAATGTGATCCTGCCGGTTGACCTGAGTGCAAGAGTCTTGCCACGTCAAAGGTTTCTCATTCTAGATCAGCTTCGCACCACGTTAGCTTCTGTCCTTCACACCTCAATTCTTCGCAAGAACCTGTAGAAAACAGAGTGGCGCCACTGCGGCCGATCGCGCTCCGACAGTGACGGAATCACCAAATACTCAGATAGAATATCAAAACTCAAGGAACCGTGCGCAGTGAATCTCAGTGTTCTGAAAAGCGTACCTCAAAAGTCTGTTAAGAATTCCTTATATACCTGAGCACTTTCTCTCTCCTGACGGTTACACCTCTGGACACGTGGCTCGCATCCAGCTGCACACGTGTCACCATCTGGATCCCTTTCCACTTGAGCGTCACTTCTACTCTTCAAGTTATTTGACTAAGTTACCCATGCAAGGAGTAACTTGTTGCACAGCTTCCTTGGAGCGCGACCCCTTAAGCGGCGAGTACGGGGTGTCACCATGCACACCTTCTCTGTGGTCTCGCCTGCCGCTATCACGATCTGCTTCACTTGCACATCATGCATGTTCT
>Ga0123342_1001868_pt1 | contig 35359 bp, 14 predicted proteins | sample Turbeawhitnodule_FD_89960 | JGI IMG/M metagenome (GOLD analysis project Ga0123342, IMG submission 89960) | Root nodule microbial communities of legume samples collected from Mexico - Turtle bean Mexico white nodule | ecosystem: Host-associated > Plants > Roots > Nodule | place: Mexico: Nepantla... | reverse complement strand
CAATATATATATATATATATATATATATATATATATATATATATATATATATATAGAGAGAGATTTTTTTTTTTTTTTTTTATAAAAAAAAATAAAAAAAAAAATAATTTTTTTTTATATATATATATATATATATATATATATATATATATATATATATATATATCAACCATATTATATCTTTATCATTTTTATCAAGGACAAAACTATTTAATAAATTTTGATTGAATCACGTTTCTTTCAGAAGAGATTATTACTTTTAATCCTTTCACATGGAGTATTTATACAAAATTTTGTATTAACCAAAAATTATTTTATACTTTATTTCCATAAATTAATTAAAATCAATATCATGCATACTTTTCAAAATATACTAAAATATTAATTATTTGGTCACTTTGCTACAATCGATCAATTTTAATAAATTTTGAAATGATAATTAATAAAATTGTAATTTAATACAAAATTAAATTTTTTATATAAAGTTAATGATAATTTGGTAAAAGTTATACCTAAATAATTCAGTTCTTCCTTACAAAATATTAAGTTGTTTAATATCATTCAAAGAAATGATTTTTTTTTCTTTAAAACTTACTATGAAATTGAAAGTTTCTTTCACATTCATTATATTTTTTTTTAAAAAAAACTATATTGATATATTAGAACATGAACTATTTTATGACCTTGTTATTATGTTTAATTTTTATAAAATTTAACATTTTTTTTAATCAGCATATGAAATTTAACATTGATAATGATGATGATATGAAATTATAATTTGATATTTAGTTATTTTCTAGCACAAGTTACATAATATAATCCCTACTCGTAAATTAATATGAAATTTTATCACTTATTCTATCAAACATTAGGAATTAAAGCATTTATATCGATATTAATTCCATAATTCTTTAGACATGATCTAATAGATCTTAGAAACAATTTGTTACATCTAATGGATCATTCTAAATAGAGAATGGTTTCTAACACTTGTTGCTCAATTTAATTAATTATTTTTTCAAAATAATAGATTAAATGTACATCCATAAATCATTAAAAAATAATTAATAATTAAATCAATTACAATAATTGATTATTTTCACTTTTATGACTTAAATAAGTTTTAAAATCTTAAAATAATGGATTATAATCAATTAATTTGTTCTTTATGTTTTTTCATTAATTTGTTGAGATTTGCCCAAATATACTAAAAGAGTAACCACTCAACATTCTAGAAAAATTGAGAACAAATACTGATGCATTTAAAACTTGAAAACATATGCATTTATTCACAAACACTACCACAACATAAATTTGAGCAATTAAAATGGCAAGTTGTCATAGATATGAGAGAATATTCGCAGCATGACAATGGTAGAAACTTCCGGAAGTTATAGAATGGTTCCATGAATATAGGCTTCTAACTCTTCAAAAGAAAGTCTCTCAAAAATCTAAACAAATTACATTGCGGGTACAACCAAGTTATACTACCAATATGTTAGAGCACACAAGTTGACCATGAAAAGAAAATACTTATTTATACCTTAGCTTTTGTTTGGTGTATACCGGATGAAGGTTTGAGGTCTTAGTGTCTGATTGGTGCTGTGATGATCGATGCAAACAAATTCATTAAACTCAGCAGAGAATTAATAAGCCTAGTATTTGATAATGTGTTTTTATTCAAACGCTAATTCGGTCAGTAACAATGAGTTCATAATAATCATATAGATAGTTACGAGTTTCAAGAAAAACATATGTCATCATCATGCATTAATTGTACCAAGTACCGAATACTGAGATTTTACTTGAGCGTCTGAGTGTCTTTTGCATATACTATCCCAACTGAGAGATTGCAAAGAAGTGAAGATCAGTGGAAGAGGAGTGACAAGTGTGATTCAAGAAGTGATAGTCGTTTAATGAAGGGAAGAAGGTGATCGACGATGAAAGAAGTAGGTAATAATTCTCTCAATTCCTTTAGATACGAGGATAGTTACTAAGTTAACAATAAGTACGAAAATGGTGTCAAAACTCCACTTAACCTCTTTGGAAATGATTTTTAGAATTGTAACAACTAGATGATGACTTTCTTCCTCTCTTTAAACCCAGATTAGTTTTTCTAGGAAAAATGGGTCTTTGAGAGACCAAACTCTTCTTTTGTAATGTTCATCAAAAAATGAAAGTTGGACAATGGTATCTGATATACTGAGGGTGTGTAGGAGTATTTATTTTGATCATTCCCTTACTGTTTTATGGGGTAGGGTGGAAGTGGGGTGTTGTATTTGGAAGAGGGGGTTTAATTGTCAAATCACTTGTTTTTCAAGGAATTTTATTGACTTGGAGGTTCAAGATGCAAGTTGGGGATGATGAAGAATTAATTATAAGATTATGTAGTTCCAAAAGGAGTTGAAGGAAGGATTATTTGAACTTGTTGAGACAACATTATTAATGTCTAGTTTACGTTGTGCATTATAGGTGATGTTAATGACATTTTGTCTTTGGATGACAAACTTGGATGAGTAGATCATCCTCATGATTGCTTAGATCTTAGGGTTTTATCTATGTAGGATAATAATAACTCGAAATTAATGATATTATCTATACAGAGATAATATCAAAAAACACAGCAATCTGTTTGTTATATCTCTAATTTACTAGTTGATTACAATTCCATGTAATTATATCATCAACTAAAATATAAAATATTAATATTCATTTACTTTTTGTTCATTATTTTCTTGTTCACTCAATTACTTGAACATAAAAACATAATTTGTAAATAGATCTTTATTTAGTTTTGTGTTCCCTTCTCATTACAATTTAAAATTCAGCTTACACTTACACACTAAAAGATCAAATATCTTAATTTCATAAAGAATAAGGCCCAAGTTCAATTAATTTTGGATAAAAACATGTTTGAATGTAATTTTATTGATATTTCTCGTAAGACAATTTCTTCCTCCCCCATCATAATTTATTTCTGCATCTTTATAAATATTTTAATTCCAAAACCACCTTTCAATTAAAGGTGTACGATTTTCAATTTGTATTCTAAATTTTAGAGTTCAAAATTTTAAAATTAGAAAAAGAGAAAGAGAGGTGTCAATGTAAAAAAATGACAAAATTGTCATTTTATGTCTTCTATGGAGGTGCAGGAAGAAAGAATGGAGGTGAGGAACAAATCCCTATAACTTCAAATCCAATTTCATATCATAATCCAATTATTCTGAAGCTTTTACATAGCAAGGATGTTTAGATTTGAAGATGCATGGCAAGATAAAAATTATTTAAATGAGTGGTCTAACGTTTAGGAGAGGCAATTGGAGGTGCTCAATAACTTGATTAATACAGAGTTTGTTTCAAAACTTAAATCTTTGAAGGATAGTCTAGTTGTTTTATTGGTGTGAAAGGACCATTATTGGAACCAACGAGCTAAAACTCACTGGCTTTAAGATGGCGATAAAGAAAACCATTTTTTCACAATATGAATATGACCAGGAAAATAAACAGTATAAGAATGGTGAGCAAGATGGTCTCTATAGACTAAGAATGATTTTGTTAACCTTTTTACCCTCCAAAAAAAAGTATTCAGTTAGTGGAGGTTAAAAACCGTAAAACCTATTTTAGTAATTACATAAATCAATTTTATGTTTCCTGGTAACATTTTATGTCAAAAACGACTTCCTATATGTTATTCAAATACAAAGCATGTTATCTTAAACTCACATTTACTTAAATATACAAATTTATAAAACTGTGTTGATTCAAAATCAATTTCGCATGCACACATTCAAGCACTCACTATTTTTTTACTCTGGATTGTCCACCAGATCGGGAGCACTCGACTTGTTCATTAATGCGATCCTTGTAACCAGACAATAGTTCATGTTTTCTTAAAGACCAAAATTTTCTTTTGATTCCTCATTTCTATTTTTTCTTTTAGCTTCCTGGGCCTTGTACAGATGTATGGACCAACTCTAACACTGAGACATTTTCCTATTCGTTTGATTCAGCTAAACCAAACTAGCCTTTTAATGTTTTCCAAAACCGATTAATTGCCCCACCAGAGAGCTATTCAAATTTTGCATTTACTTCTAGATCTTCTCTAGATTTCCCATTTTGCAATGAAGATATGCATACCTCAGTCAGTGTGAGTGTAAGAGTGAAAATATGCCAATCATTTACATCCTCCTTCAATCCTCATCAACAGATTTACAGTTCTACAGTAAATGATTAATTAGAAAGATGCAGGAGCTGGTATAGTGAACAATCAGATTATAACTACACTCCCCCTAAAAAAAAAAAGGCAAAAGAAAAATTTACTCATTAATCAAGTTAGTTAAGAGTCAAAATTTCTTTTTGACAGTTTAATACTAATTTGTCCTTAACTCAGATGACCGTCACGTACCCTTATCCTTGCTGCTTAAGGAGAAACTCTTTCTCAGCCAAAATAGAACAATGTATGTATGAAGCACGGTAGCAACTACAATGATGACGCCGATATAGACACATGCAGTGGCAGCACAAACATAAAGGTACCTACAGAACAATTGAACAAATTGAAAGTGTTACTTTGCAGGTTATATGATATCTACAAATACAAGGTCAGAAAATCAGAACAAATCCCTATAACTTCAATTTCAAAAAATCACAAGGGATAATTCTGTGATTAATTCATGCATAAACTTCTAGACATAGGATTCAAGGAAGGCTCACTTGGGAGAAAAAACACTCCAAATAAATAAGTGATTCCTCATCAACAGCAGGACAATTGTGTACACAGTCAAGAGAACAGAATTTATGGTCAGAGGTACTAAACAAGGAAATCCAAGAAGAGTCTTGAGAATTTCTCCGTTCCTGATAACCGGTGCATAGATTGTGGTCTTCACAGAGATGTACAACACCATACTCAGAAAGAATAGCATTGGGGATGCATAGGTAATGATGAACATTAGAAGACCTGAAAGGAAGGTTGAGTGACTTGAAATTCCCTGCCAATGAAAGGTAACCTTGCTGAGGAAATAGATATTTATGGACAATTAAAATCCTAATTGTAAAGTAGAAACTAATATATTTTTCTTTAATATAATTACGAAAAGAGAAATTGGAGACATTACAATAAATGCTCCAGCTACGTCAATTGTAGCTAGTGTATTACTGTTCCCAAGAGCAAAATGGCCTGCCATTCCCAGATTGTACAGAGCAGTAACCTAAAAAAAATCACAGTATCAGCATTTTAAACACTCATTATTCATTAAAAGGAAATGCTAGATGTGAAGGAGCAAGGACATATAACAAGGCCTCGTCATAGTACAATTACTAAAGTTTCAACCGAAGCAAATTTATATTTTTAGAACCATTTAATTCTAGTAGAAAGGAGAGTAAAAAAATGTAAACATCATTTCTTAAGAATACAAAATATATGCTCTAATAGAGAAAGATTTTTTTACACTATCATCTAATCACAAATCACCATATATAATAAGTTTATTAACTTTTACAATAACTACTTTAAAAATCATACAAAACATGATTTTGATTAGTTGATAACGTAAAAACTTTTACATTGACAGTGCATGCCTATTAAGCCCAATAATTGGTAGATAGAAAAAGCTAACTTATATTACCCTATATTAGAATCCAGGTCAATGACTGTTAGAGTTGGCACCAGACTCTGGGACCCAAAACTAATGTAATGTGCTATCAAAATCCAACATTTATCCATGAAATCTTGCAACTAACCTCAACCCACTGCTTATGACATGACCCACTGGAAGAAAAAGTAAGCATGCTGGCCAAGAATTGAATAAAGAGCAGCAACACAGGCATCGCATTGATGGATTGTTGAAGCAACAACTGCAGAAGACACCAGAAAGTTATGTACAAGCATCCAACTATGTACAAGGAATCTTTCAAGACCAAAATACGTGTCATGTTCTGAATTTCAACAGGAACAGAAGCAGACATGCATATGTTTTTCCTTGAGCATATTTCAGGAGTTTGCATAGTCATAATCCATGGCAAAATCACCACAACTGCAATAGTGGTGATTCCAAGAACAGCATAGAATATTTGTATTGATAAGTTGGCATCCTTATTGTAGGAGGCAGAGATGTCCTGATGTTTCAAAAAATGATGTAATACCAACAAACCAGACATTAGGAAGCTGAACCCAATCACTGTTAAAACTTTTGTTTTAGACTTCATTAGGAACAATATAGATATGCCCAAAATGATGACCATTGCACATGATGCTATCTGAATCCAGTTTATATATTGGTTGCCAGCCTGCTCAAGCCACTTGGCAATGTCAGGAAGATTAGTCCAATTTACACCACCTTGATGCCAGCCTCCCAAAATTCTTCCACTAAAAAGAATAAGGAACAATGAAATTATTTGGCATCCTGATATATCATGTACTTTGTTAAGATCCAAAGACTGCATTGCTTTACGAAAAAATAACATGTTAATTGTGGATGTCAGGAAATTCCAAATATAATGTTCTTCCTCAATCATGGAACTTGATCCCATACTGATGACAAGGATCAGGATGCCAAACAAAATGAACACCTCATCAAATTTCCATGGCTTCACATAATTTTCATGATCTTGCGTCTCCCGAGAAGGAATTTCTTTGTGGATGACAAACACAAGTCCCAAAAGTGTCAAGCATGATATGATCAAAGCAGCAACTCCAAGAACAAGTAAATTAACTGGTTTCTGCACAAACACAATTGTGATGAAAAAGAACAGAGAGAGAAACAAAGACAGAAATCAGTTAACATGAAAAACTGGTTATCACACATACATCAATTGCTTTGTGTGATAGCCACTCACTTGCTGAACTCAGAAACTCATGATATGCGGTAACAATGCTGTTATAACCTTCTGTACCATTAGACCTAGAAAACAAACGCCAAATAAAAATATTCAAAAATATTTCTAGTGGAATTGATTAAAAACTAAATCTAAGCACAACAAATTTGTTTCATACCTGGAGAATACATTAGCCTTCCAGGCATCATGGAGAGTAGCAGCATTTAAATACAAGCAACAAAACAACTTCTCCTCCCTACCTTTACATTCACTGATTGTGGGCTCACTATTAGTGATGAAGGTGTCACAGAGAAAATTTCTACACGACAAACCAGGCAATTGTGCTTGAAGTAATCTGAACAACTGCCATGAGTTCAACTGCAGTGCCCTCAGCTTTTGGTCATCTAACTCCCCAAAGAAGCAAAAAGGATAAAATCACATAATTTTACGGTTAAAAAATATAATATGCTTGATGAAAGCAGATATCAGAAAATGTCATATTACCTGCTTTATTCTTCTGATAAATAGACAAGCTTAGACAGAAAGAGAACTAACCTGTCAGAGAGTCAACCATTTGAGAGATCAAAACACCAATATTATTTTTTGGAATTGGCACGCCAAAAAGTAAAGCTAATGTTGGTGCAATATCAACCTGGTGCACAGTAATAAGATGTAAATTGCCTACATATTTGACTGCTACCCATGATCTCTAGTTAAATGGTATATTGTCATTGACTCTGGTTAAACTGCATGATAGGTTCAAGATTGAAAAACAAGAAGCAGAGAGTGGTGAATAGTGAGATAGCAGAATAAGTTTCAACAGGGAAGGAGAAAATCATGTAAAAATGTGAGAGTTTCATTACATATGGATGCATGGCAACAGAAGTAGGCTAATGCACTGAATGCAAGAAGACTCCTTCATGGTTTGCAAAAAAAGGTATACATTGAGAGTCAAAGAAGTTAAGAAAATTATCAACAATGGTTATTCCTGTGTGCTACAGCCTACAAACATTGAGTATGTATTATTACCTGGAAAATTGTGTCATGATTAGATGAAGAATGATTAAAGGCATGGGTTTTTGGCCCAATAAATAGGGCTATAGAGTCTGTTTCCTCGTAGGATGAACCCCCATGATTACCATTCTCAGTCATTCCATGGTCACTGACTACAACCTGTACATCCATTTGCAGAAGAGATTAATAGATAATTACAGTTTTAATAAATAATTAACAAATAATAGCCACAGAAAGATAAATAGAACACATAAACTTCACTTCCGAATAAATAACACTAGAGGCATAAGACTACAAATGAAAATTAAAATAACTATAGATATGTTTAGTATACAACAAAAAGTGGAGACTTGAAACCCCATCATGCACTGTTTCTTGCTTATTCAAGAACATGTGTTAAAGTAGTTATAGAATAATGTAAAAGGGAAGAACTATTTATTAATTAGGTAATGCTGTAAAATTACATTCTCGAAATTATGTGTAATTACATTAATTTATATCCAAATATAAATATATGGTCCACCGTGTAATTTAAACAGAAGGAATTTATAACATGTCTCTTGTTGTCTCTCTTTCACTGTACAAGCTAAAACATGGAAATGCATCATTCCTAAATTAAAATTATACCAGAACCTTGGAAAGAAGCTAAATAGAATTAATACAATAAAGGCACTTATGTTATCTTCCACTTGAATCAAATTGGTTACTTGAAGGTTTGTATATTTCCAATTCTCCTACCAAATCCTTTGGTACAGAAAGTCGGTCATCAGCATAGTTCACTATCCTATTCAATTCAACATGATAGGATGAAGCATGTAAGAATTGACAACTTCATCAAATATGAAATTGAAAATGGGACATTTACCCTACACTACATTCCAACAAAATTGTCGAAATCTGACTTTGATTCTACTCTTGCCAAGCTAGGAATAACTAAAATTCATTCCCCGGCTTGGGGTGGGTGGGAGTGTCAGGAATCAATCCTAAGTTTAGGAGAATAACAGCATATCATTAATTAGAAGGATTACAATAAACTATTTTAATTTTATTTCATTTCTGTAATTTTGATTCCTAGTTAATTTTGGGAATTTCCTATTTATTGTTTTCTTTTAAAATTTTCTTCCTTTTTTATATATAATGCATCTGTGTTTGTATGAAATAACTTTCTTCGTAATCATGTTCACATTTATTAGAGTAGTCTTACTTCATAAGTGGATTGTACTTCTTTTCTTTTCTTTTCTTTTCTGTTTAGTCACTTACTAACTCTAGTTAGTAGTTGTAGTTCTCTTATGGTTAGTTTGTTAGAGTATTAACACTGCTGCACTGGATATTCCTCTCATCAATATTTCCACCATCTCAAACTCTATTAATGTTAATGTCTTGAAATGCCCCCACCACAATAAACAAGTCATCAATTCTGTAGTACACAATTCAAGCAACAAAAGGGTTGTCACAAACCAGAAGTGTCTTCCTTTGATCATCTTCTAGATTTTGCAAAGTATTTATATGAATCGTCTTCACTACTTCATCCATTTCAAAAAGTTTAGAAGCCATTAACGCACTGAAACAGTAGATGTCCAAGTTAAGCAAAGAGAACAGAATGATATTGCACGTATAGAGTGAAGACAAAATGATGATACCTGTTGCGCCCACCAAGATGTCCAACATGATCCAAGCCTAGATAATGAAGTATCTATAATAAATGTAGTAAAATGTATCTAATGAAATTATATCTTCATTATAAAAGCATCATTCAATTTCAAACTAGACAAAATATCCACATTTGATACATGGTGAAACTAGTTAACATACAATTTTGAGCAATCCTTATACTACAAATAAAGCTTAAGACTTAACTTTCACTGAAAAGTGAAAGACATCAATTTAGTGCATAAGTATATTCATAAAAGTCAAGAGTTGAAAGAAGTCAGTTGATAACAGAGAAGAAAACAAAGTATGTAATCGAGCAACTAGTAAAATGATGCAGTATATGGTGTAAGTATTAATAAATAGAACCACAACAATATACTTCTTTTTATTTGCCTATTAGGTGTAATCACACAACTGGAGCCAAACCAACTCTTATATTATAGTTGATAAAATCAGGAGTGCTTGTTATGTATAGATAGAGCCAATCAACCTAACCAACTTATAGTTAATAAAAGGTAGTACTAACTGTTGTAAGCTTTCACTAAAGTTCATCTAACAGCATAATAACACTTGGCAGTTGGCACTAGTTATAATAGTAAGAAAACAGTAAAGTTGACACAGTTCAAATATCACATGATCCCTGAAGTGCATCTATTAGAAATGACTATTGATATATGGTTAGAATGGAAGGAAATGAAGGGAAACTGTCTCCATGTAATCAAACTGTTAAAAGTTCTAAAAAGAACCACAAGTCTCTTCTTATTTAATCTTCAAAAATTTACAAACACATTCAATAAAATCATATTGAAATCTTTTTCAAGAAATTTATTTGTATGGAAATAGTTATTTTTTCCAAAAGAAACCAGGGGATATGAACAAGTTTTGGAATGCATGAAAAAACTCAGAAATATGCCAAAGCACACTTGGAAAGGTAGACAACATATGCACACTAAAAGTGAAACTTAAATAGAAATCCAATAAGCAGTACACCAAAGTATACATGACACCATATGTTCATCAGTAATATGACATCAATAAAGCAACAGCTGGCAACAAAGAGAACACGCAAATGTTAGAGGGAGGGGAGGAGTTAAAACTTTCAGGTTCTATACTACTGACTGAAAAAAAAAAAGGATAAAGTGCGGAGAAAATACGTACAAGTTTGTAAATTGAAAATTATCAAAAATTGGAAATTTAAATAATATTAGCTGGAAACCAACCAAAATATGAAGTAGTCACAATTATTTACCAGAAAATTCCAATCATCTCTACTAAGCTCATCAGCAAGATGTCGAGACACATTTTGATCCACTTGTACAGTATCTTTAACCTGTAGTAGAAAGAAGATTCAGAAAAACAATGTAAAACAATAAAGCAATCATACTATTTTGTATATAAACATAAAAGCATAGAAACAACATGCCAAGTAAAGAAACACATGGCCTTGTCCTTGTCTGAGGCATAAGAAATTATTAATGAGAAATCTTAATGGATTGAGAGGTCAGATAAAATGTTTTCATTATATACTAATAAAAAAAATACTTACAAAAAAGCTGGTAACTCCATCATGTCGTTCAAATAAACCAGGAAACAACTTTAGCCATGTATCATCACCATGCATAACCATTTTCCAACCAATCTTAAAGAACTGTGCTGCAATAAGCAAGTAATGGTGACATCAATACTAACAAAAAAAGTGGTCGATTTTTCCAACATTGGTTGCTATAATAATACAACTAACCAAGAAGATTATCTTCAAAATAAGCCTGGGTGTTAAAGTTGAAAGCCACATCCAGGAAACCCCCAATTGCTCCAGAAACCATTGCCTGGAAAGAGAAACAAAAAATATATGATAAATAGAGGTCAGAAAAAGGAAAGAAAATCAATAAACCATTTGTCTTCCTTCCTTACTTCCACGTTGGAAACAGGATAGGACACTAACCTTCAAACGAGGCATTGTAACAGTTGGAGCAGCAGCTATAGCATGATATCCAACAGCCGTACCATTTGCCAACAATGACTGTGTATACGGCATAGCTTCCATAAAAACCTTACTAGGAGGCTGACCCTTCTTGCCAAGCACAAATTCCGCCGGAAGACCATCAATAACCTACAGCAAAACCATAGACCGAAGCTCGTGAAAAAACAAAACACTTGAACAACCAAATTAGACCTCAACGAATACGACGGTTTCCGGAAAAGGTACATACCATTAAGACAAGCCGATCATACAAAGGAGGAACCTCAGATACTTCCTACACAGCAACATTTTCTAAATCCATCAGTACACGCAACAAAACTAGAAGCAGAAATGAGAATTGCATTCCATCAAATCAATCGCTTACTCTATAACAATCATAACAGATCTCCAATTTGCGGAAACTACTAACGAAATGAATGTATCATGTACTGATATGCGAAATCAAACATAGCGATCATTCGTAACAAGTAAACATAATTTAAGTATCAAAGTCAAACAAAGAGAATACGCGTTCACGATTCACCACAACCTTATACAAAAACCTAAGGCGATCAGGAGGCAGCGACGCATCGCTCTGATTTGCGACGTCGATATCGCAGGTCGGTCGTCGGAAACTCTTCGAGCCACTAGGAATGAAAGAAGAAAGTAGAGTAATAAATAAATGGAAAAGGCTGGTTAAGAAAATGGAATGATATTATTATAGTGTTACCTGTGGCCAGTGAGAAGTGGTTTGACGGGGAAGAAGCCGAAAACGAAGATGGAGAGACCGATGAACTGAACCGTAACTGCTGCAATGGTGAACAGTGTCAGCTTAGTGCAAGAAATTGAGGACATTTCGTTTATCGACCGTTGTGGAATCCACAACGCTTGGCAGAGCACAGTGAAGTCACAGGGGAGAATGTCGGAAAGAGAGTTGGGTTCAAAAGGAAAATTCTACAGTGCCACCGTGGGCTATTGTGTCATTTATCATTAAGGTTAATGAACCATCCACATTTTTCCAATTTTAATACTATTATTTTAATATTATTTAATTTCAAATTTATTTTTTATTATATATATTTATTTTTAAGTTCATCACAATACAATTATAAGGTTTGTCAAAATATTATTTTCTTATTATTAATATGAACTAATATAATCATATCTCATGAGTGAGTTATAAAATGTTTATTGAATTTTCTTTTTTCTTATTGACTTGTCTTTTTTAAAACTTTTTAAATTTATTCTCTATAAATTTATTTATTTATTTATTTTATCTTTATAAATTTGAGTTCAAGACAAAATCCTATATTTTTCCCAAATTATAAAAGAAAATGTTATTTTGATAATTGTAAATTAAAATGCGCTAATGATTTAAAACATAATTTTAAAATTATTTCAACAAAAAGTTGGTTCTTTGTCTCATTGTAATATGATACATAAGAGATGACAAAGTGAAGCGGGTTATGTAGGTTGGTCTACCGTCCACTTATGTTTTATTTGGATTAGATGATGGATTTGAAGGAGTGTAAAATGATATATTTGAAATAAAAGTGAGGTTGTTTGGATTAAGAGAAAGAGAGTAGAAAGTGAAAATAAAATTTATGAAAGTTTGTGAATGATGTGATAGATGTAATTGAATTGTAAATTTTGAAAATTTAAATTAAGATTAAAAAATTAAATTAATAAAAATTATTATAAAACCTTAATAAATAAATAAAATAATATTTTAAAAAAAGTATATTAAATAAATTATCAAAATTTAATTTAATTTAATTTAATTTTTATTTTAAATTTTTTATTTATTTAACATTAAACATATATTAATAAAATATTAAATATATTTTATTATGAATTTAATATTTATTATTTTAAAATAGAAGAATAGATATTATTATATTCATTTTGTGTACGTGTTAAACATCAAGTTTCTTCGCTTAAAAGCAAGTTTCTTTGTAATTGAAAGAAGAAAGTCTGACAGTCGAATTCATCTTATTTTTCGCAATTTTATACCTTATTTTTCGGACTTTCTTCACCTTTCTTCACTCTTTAAATTTCCATCAATGGAAAGAAACACATCCTTAGAAAAATGTGGGGCAGGCTGACCCACATAATTCGTATAACTTATAAATCTATAAAAAAAATTTGCATATTTTCTTCATGCAGAGTTATATTCTAAAAAGTTCTAAAATTATTCATTTCAAATTCTACAACCTATAATATAAATTTCTATTTTAAATTGTGTAATCTGAAATATTATACCATTCAAAACACAAATTTTAACTTCTAGATTATATAATCTCGTAAGTCTTTGAACTTCACATTCCAAAAATTTTACTCATAATTTATTATTCATGTGTCATGAAAATAATATTTTAAGATCATTTACCTAATTTATCTAAATAAATAAAAAAATATTCACAATTTATATTTAAAATTTTCTTTTTCATTATTTTTAAAAAAATATATTTCTTATGTGTGCTGATCCACGTGCCAACTCTTATATGGGACAAACTGACACGCATTGTCGTCCTTAATTGTCAATATATCATCACTCACAATAAAAATTTAACTTATCCTTCATGTTCAAAATAAAATAGACTCTTCTTATATATAATGAATTAATTATTTGATACTCAAATAACTAAAAATATAAAATATATGTAAATATAAAAAAATATAAAAAGAGTTTTTTTACAAGTGAACCTCCTTCCTCATTGATACTATAAAACTCAGTCCGGATTAAGTTATCTCTTTTCTATTCGTAACTCTCATGATTTATTATTGGTAAGAAAAACTCCTTTAAAATTACAGTACCTTATTATTGTAAAAAGCCATTATTTCCTATTTAATGTTGCCAACTTATAATTCTTTTAACCATCAAAACAATTCTATTTACTTTTTGGTATGAGTAGAAGGGAATGAGAATTTATAGTGGCAGTTAAATGTAAAAGTTTTTATATCAGCAGTGTGAATTTATGATATACAAGTTTTTTTTATTAACAGAATAAATACTACATAAATCTTTTAAAACAATTACTGTAAACAGAGAAGACATATACTGACCCACCATTTCAGATTTTGACGTCTGTACGTGTATTTAAGGTGCAGGAATCATCGTCAAGTCGCAGCATGGTATAATGCTTCAAATAAAGTTACCATCATCATAACTTGTCACCAGATATATCACTCTATATCAGTGAGAAGGTAATTTACTTAAAAAATAATGAATATTATTATCATATAATATATTTATTTCTCACTTAATACTGAAGTTAATATATAAATTTAAAGGTACAAATTAAAAATTTAATATATTTAATTATAATTTTATGAAAATGAAAATATGTACCTGTTTACCATCGAAATCGTTTTGTTCCGACACTGGTCATAAGGTTCTACTGCTGTAAAACATTCTGCAGTCAAGATAAGTCCTAATCTCTGATTATATAGTAATTAACAAATAAATAATAAATTTTTCATTTAATAAAATACGTAATGGTGCGATTTCTATTTCCAAATATAATTAGGTAACTTTTCACTTAAAATAATTAATCTATACATTTTTCCCTTAATTTTTAAATAATTTTTTAGAATTACACTTTTTAAAACTATATTATTTGAATTAAAAAAAATCGAATAAATGTTCCCCTAACCTGTATAAAATTTTTGGATACTTCTCAACAAGCCAAAAATTTACTCAAAAAGATCCGCAGATATTAATATTATTACAGTGGGATTGTAAGAATCTTAAAATTAAATTTTATATCATACCTGTTTTAAATTTTGATAATGCTGTGATTATTTTCTAATTTGCTATTATTAGAAGGAAATTTTTGCATGATCTTATTAAATTGCAAAAATATGCTTTGAACATGCCATTACACATTAAAGAAGATCCATTCTCTTGTTATAAGAAAGTTGTGATCAAAGGCAAAAAACATATAGCAATCTTCCTTGTTTCCTTGTCTCTTTTTGCATACAATCTTCCACAGGAGGCAAATCAGTCAAACTCCATGGTTTTCCTTTTACAGGTAACAAAGTTATTACAAGTTCCAAATGGTTTGTAGTTAAATTAAAATCTGTTTTTTTTTATTGTGCTTTACTAAAATAGTTAGTACAGGGCATGCAACCGTTTCGAAGTTTCTATAACTCAGAAGCTCAAATGATAAGAGGTGGCTTTCCTCAGCCATTCATCTCTAGGACATACAAAACCAGTTTCTTGAAGAAAAGATCAAATGCAGAGATCAAAGTTGTAGCCGCAAAAAAACACAGTGAAGCTGAAAAGAGACGTAGAATGAGAATCAATGGTCAATATGAAACCCTCCGAACTATCCTCCCCAACTTGATCAAAGTAAGTGTCAGACACAACACAAGTATCAAACAGTTTATCAATTCTTAGATTTTTCTTTGGCATTCCTAAAAACGAACTAACCATGTGAAACTGAAAATTCCTACATTCATTTTAAATTTGTTTTTGATTCCTAAATAATTTCCAAAAAGTGAGTCTTATTCCGTATTAAAGATTAATACTTTTTCAGATCTTACTATTACCAAAAGTGACGTGATAAAGACATATTACAATTTGAGGAGCCAAAAAGAAAGTTTTAGAAATATTTTGAAAGACTAAAAAGATGTTTTTGGGGCTATTTATAAGTTGTGAGATTAGAATTGTGTCATTTGAAATTTATTTTTACAAGCATGGTGAATTAGATTGTGTTATGAACCAACAGAAGGACAAGGCATCAGTGTTGGCAGAGACTATAAAGCAAGTGAAGGAGCTAAAGAGAAAGGTATCGAAACTGGAACAGGATAGTTGTGGTAACTCATCAAAGGATGTTGTTAAGTTTCCTAGTGGGGCAGACAGGTTGAACTTGGAAAGATGTAATGATGAGGAGGGCGTAGTGAAGGCCACATTGAGTTGCGAGGAGAGTTTGGGACTGATGTCTGCAATATCAAGGGCAGTAGGGTCAGTGAAAACCAAAGTGGTAAAGGCTGAGATAGTGAGTGTGGGTGGGAGAAACAGAAGTGTGTTGTGGGTCAAAGGTCTTGGAAAAGATCGTATGGGAATGCTCAAGAGCTCTTTGAAGATTGCCATGCACAAGCCAGCCTTTAAGATGCGCCGTTCTACTCACTAAATCTCTGTTCTTCATTATGACTTCTAACGATGGAGGAATGTTGACTCAGCTAGGAGCTATAACAAGGACTAATAACAATACTTACAGTTTTGAGGGTTGTAGAATAATAATGACTTTAGGAGCTTATTTTGTCTCCTTTTGCAAGCAAAATTTAGCTTTTACAGTTGGTATGTGTATGAATGTCATGTTCCAATCTTGATATAAAGTATATGATAATGTAATGTATTTGATAACGTATATGGAAGCTTCAAGTTTGTTACTATCATGGATGAAGTGATTTATTGAATGCAGGACGTATTTACAAACACATGGCAACCACTTTAAGACTGAAGTTCATAATAACGTGACAAATTATGATGTAATTCTTTGGTATTTTGCCCATGAAAATAGTTGGTAGTAATCACTAGCCGCCATTACCTTAGTAGAATAGGGAAGGAAATCCTGAGAAATGCATAGTTACAGATCACAAAATTAACGTGCCAACAGACAGAGCTCCGTAGTACAAAAACCTAAATTCTGAAACTCCACGAAGTAATGTTGATTCAGATCAGAATGCAGGATACTTACTAAGTAATTATTAACTGCACAAACTTGATTATAATTGGTGAATTATCACTCAATTTATTTTTCTTTATTAGTTTCCTCATCTTTTTTTATAGTTGTTCTATATACTGATGAATAAATAAAATCATTCGAGTACAGAATGAACATTGAACAGGAATCCTCATTCTATTTGGATTAGCGAAATACTGATTTTCTTCACTACACCAAAAATATCCAAGATGATTGCTTAAATCTCAACTCAAACTCAATAAAACGTTTGAGCTGATGCATCTCCACTTGTTCTTCTCACATGTACACCAGAATTTTTGTCATAATGGTTAGCAGTGATATATCTTTTAAGGTCAATTCCCCTACTGCCACTGTGATTTTTGTTTTTGTTAGCATATAAAACTGCTTTATCTTCTGTGTCCTGCCGGAGCCTTCTACTTGCACCACTATCCACAAAGAAATCTGTATCCAAATTATCATATGAGGAAGATGCCACCATGTTAGATGAAAGCCCATAGTGGCTATACCAATTGGGTCCCACCTCACCAAATATGTAATCCGAGAAGTCAGCGGAACTGGCTGAGTCCTTGATACTTGCAGTACTACAAGAACTTGCATCTGAAGAGCTGAAAAGTGAGCTTTCACTAGAAGAATCCACCATTGTATTTCTTACCCCATGCTGGAATCTCCATTCTTCTGGATATACAAAATCATGGCTCAAGGAATCTTCGACATCATTCCAGTTCGGGTACTTGCCATGCTTCTGCTGTAGGTAGTGAGAATTACCGCTTGTAGCCATGGAATTTGATCTTGTTTTAGAAGTAGCAGGAATAGCTTCCAAGTTCCTCCTCTTGAATTTTCCAGCAGAAGATATTGCATTGCTACTTACTAAACCCAGTGGCTTAGGAGAGTGCCTGAAGATTTTTAAAATTAGCATAAAACAATGATATTATTAATGCTGAAATATTCTACAGAAATAATAAACATATCTAGCAAGAAATTATACATCAACATCCACAGGCCTACTACCTTGCATAAAGAAGCATGTATGCCCTTTCCGATAAGACTCTGGACAATTCGACAGGTTCTACCTAAATAGAAGCACAGATTGCATCCTCAGTTTACATACAGAAATTCACCTAATAAATACATTGTGCAGATTTATATTGCCATCACTTTCACAAAATGAGCATCGTAAATATTAATAACACATGTTTAAGAAATAAAATTCAAATTGTATATCACAGATATTTTTCAAGAAAGGTTTAGGTATTTATTTAAAATTTCAGAAACAAAAGGCAGTAATAACAAATAAGAATTTATAATATTCTATGATGCTTCTGAAACTTAAAAAATATTAAAGAAGTGCTTTTAATAAAAAAACTTATTAGCAATTGACAAAACCCTTATAACCTTGTACTATGCCATGCTTCAAATTTAAAACTTAATCTTATAATTTACAAGAAGAACTGTGGAAGCTGCTGCTCACAAAGCATTTTTTTTCTCAAATAAAGACTCTAGGACTAATCTCCTGTTGGAAACCACTTCTGAAAAAAAAAAACACAAACAAAACGAGATTTCTTCCTAATTTTAGTTTTTTTTAAATTGATTCTCCATATATTGAAGATGAGACATGAGTAGCTTTCTTGTCATATGAAAAAGTAAGCACGTATGAAAATCAAAGCCAAAAATCAATTGCATAATTAATTTTTTATGGAAGGTGGGGTGGAGGAGATTTCAGACACAAAAGGTAAATCAGAATAAAAAGTCACCCTGCTGTCATCAGTCCTGAACCATTCTCCCTGAATGTTCTTCACATAACAGACATAATGGCCTGAAAATGCTGCATTCATAATATCCAAATGGACAACCACTGCATACAGGCTGTATAATGGAGATTTATCTTTTGTTCCACTCATATACGGAGCCATATCCAGGACCTCAGGGAACTGAACCGACTTGTTCAACTTCTCAAAGTTACCAGACTGCCAAAGTAGACATCAGAATATGCATGAGGTACAAAATATAGAAGTAAAGTAACACTATAGAGCAAAGTAACTAGATAACAAGTAAAACTTCAGAATTAATACTGGAGAGATGTACCTGGAATCGTTTTAATACGATGGTAAGAATATTTGGTGCCTCCAATACGGTCAACTTCTTCCGCGCTTTCTCATATGTTTTACACCTGTATAAGAAGAAAGAAACAAATTCAGTGATTTAATATGGAGTTTGCGCCGTACACAAAAAAGGAAAAGTAATCCTCAAAATACCAGTTTTGCCCCTTTAAACTGCATACATTTGTAGCACTACTTTAGTCTACATAAAACTGGAATAAAAAAATCCAGATGACAGACTTTGCATTGTGCTCAGTACCTAAAGTTCTGACAACCTAGTAAGTTCTGATTGTATGATCCTATGAGAAGAGGGAACCCTGGCATTCTGAGTTGTTAAAGGAAATCGTCAGCAAGCAGAACCAGTGGATTCACTATCTTCATTGTGAACTTGTGGGATCGTCAATTCTCAGCAAGGAAAATACCCAGACGATGGGTTGGATCCCAACCACCACTCTCTTAGACCCTGGCGTGCAGGATTGTTAACAGGGATCGTAGACAAGCAGGACCACAATCTTCATTGTCAACTTACAGGACTGTCAATTCCCAGCAAGACAAAGACACAAACTCTAGGTCAGATCCCTTTGACCCAGTTCTAAAAGTCCCTAAATTCCTTTTCTCTTCATTTGGGATCCCCTCTAGGACTCTCCCATTCTGATTTCATCATCTGCAACCAACAACCCTCATACTTCTCTCTCTTGCTGCCAACAGCAACCGCTCCTCTCTTGGACCCTGGTGTGGTGAATTGTTCGCAGGAATTGTCAGCAAGCAGGGCCACAGCAGAATCACAATTCTTCATTGTGAACTCATGGGATCTCTATTCCCAGATTCTGGATTGGATCTCTTTGACCAAGTTCTAAAAATCCCTAATATCCTTTTTCTCTGTTTGTGAGTTACATTTCATCTGCAACCAACAACCCTCGAACTTCTTTCTCGTGCTGCCACCACCACCCTGCCCACCCTTTGGCTGTACAAAGTGCAAACAGCTGATTCTGCACTCAGTCTCTTCTCTCGCTTAGTCTCTACCTTCTATTATTCACTGTGCCTTCTCTCACTCTCAGTCTCTGCTCCCTTCTTTATTGTCTTGATAATTTTGGACTAATCTAAAATTATATTTGGATTTTATGACTTGTTATGATTGTGATTTTTCAATTTAAGTTTATTTAATGCTGTCATTTAGTAGTTATTTTCTTTATATCTGTTTTTATGCAAATGCATATGTAAGTATACTTTTTTTCATTTTAGGTAGGAATGGAGGATCTTATGAATTGAGTAACTAATGTTCACCTTACCAAATTCTGGTTAGAATCTTGAGTTTAAACCATGACTATGATTGGACATATAGTTTAATGAAATAAAATTAGCTGAACAAAAACTGTATGTACCTAAATTGATGCAAGAAATTCGTTAAACAAACTACATCATAGTTAAGCCCAACCACAAGGTCCCACAGAATTCTTCTTCCACACACTACACAGAATGTTGTGGAAGCTTCTCATTTTTCTTGCAAGAGTGGCATTCCATCAGAGAGGATTGTAAATCCATCTAAAGATGAGTCATTTAAATCAACTTGACAGGATTCACAAAAGCCCAGAACGCCACTAGTAGAACCAGGATTTTAAATAGTGTGCTACAGACATGTAGCTGAGTGGACCCTGGCTGCTACAGGGACTGCCATAGAAGACAGTTGTGAAATAGAAGCCTGAAAATCAATCAAAAGGCTGTTATTTCTCATTTTATCTCTCAACTCAACCAACACTTACGTGTACAACTATCTATCCCCACCCAGCACTTTGGAGACTAGTTTCCCTTTTCTGGCGACTGGTTTATCACTTTCTGTCAGTGTTCTCTTTTCACCGGCAACTGGTTTCTCTGCCTCTTTTTTCTCTGTACATTATTATTATTATTCTCTGCAGCATTTTTTGAGAATTTATATGTATATAGTATTCATGATATAAACTATAAAAAGAACTTCAGAATGGCAGCTATACTATAATGTATATAGTATTCACACACATCTGAAAAATACTTGCACATTTCTACAGCTTCTGGTAAAATTTTAATAGCTTTAGTAAGTTTAATGTTCTCTCAATAAAATCCCAAACTTAGCCTTTCAACAGGTTTAGGAACTTTCCTTCTATTACTTTCGAAGCTGCACACAGCTTTGTTTATCACTTTGTACACCAAATGGATGAATTACATAGTAAAACTACAGTAATTGCTCATTCAGTTTAGGAATTTAACTCGTTAGTTATAATTTATAAACTCAGAATCTGAATCTTGAAGATTTTATCATGAATTTTAACTTCAAAACATAAATTAATTAATAGAGTAGTCAAATTTAATATCTATGATCTACCATTAGAGAAAAGAAACAAAATTAAATTGCCACAAAACTTAGCCATAATACAAACAATGTATTATATTTGCTAAGGAAAAAGGAAAGAAAAGAATAACAAGCACGGGAACATTATAAGGTAAAAATTATAGGATAGACTGGAATTGGAATAAATGTGAAAACGGAAATATTAACAAACCTGCTGCAATTATACTTGTTATCTTTATCCAAGATTTCAGGTGCAGTAAATTGTCCCAGAGCCTCCTCCAAAGTTCCAATATCACCATCAATTTCAACAGTAAGATCCATCATTCTCTCATACCTCTCAGATTTCCCCAGGCATCGTAAGCACTTTATCTGCAATTTGCATAAAATATATTTTAATTTTTAGGAAAACTATCTTCTTACAACTCTGTAAAAGTTGAAACATGTCAACCTAATAAAAAAATAGACTTTTTTAGTAGTAACAACCTTAGATCGAAGATAACCTCCGAAGGTGTAACCAACTAGAGTTGTTTCTTCTGCCAACGGACTTGAAACACTGGCTTCCTTGAGGCAAACAGATTGCATTGTATCAACTGCACACCTGCCCAGTTGAGCAATTAATCGTGTAGAAAACTTGAGGTATAAATTCATGACGACGCAGCTTAAGCAATTATTTGCCTCACCTTAAAAACTCATGCGCATCTTCTTCCCTCCCATGCCCAAGATGGCTTCCAATCTTGTGTATCTTAGATAATATCCCAATTGGTGAAAGTGGAGAAATCCCTTCTTTTGCCTTCTGAATTAGATATTCAAACTCACATGTAAAACACCATCCCTTCTTTTGACCTAGTGAAAGCATTATGAATATTTAATTAATTACAAGGTCCTGATAATTGGACAAGTTGAAGCATGATGATATTATTAAGAGGAACTTGCATCGTTTTGAATGGAAGCCTTGAAAAAGATACGAAGTCAAAGGCCGAGTATATGCCAAGCACTGGAGAACAGCATTAGCGTAACAACTGCAGATGAAGCATTTCAATTAGCAAGGTAATAAATGTTGAATAGAGAAAAGCTACACAAACACGCACTGCCTGTGCCTCCCTTGAACTACATTAAACACAGCAGAGAAACAAGAACTGAATATCAGTATGAAAGTAGCCAGCCAGCATTAGCTACTAGAATGTTTCCTTGACGTTTTCTCAAAAGTTTCTTTCATCTCAATTACCACATCCTATTCTCAAAATTATAGGACTGTGCCTCATGAGTGTATTCAAAGAAAATTGAAGAAACATAATGCTCCAAATCAAACTAATCCAAACTCTTTCCTTCCTTCTCCCTACCAGCAGCTACATGGCCTATAACATATTATAACAATCAATAGGAGTAAAAAAGAACTCAACAATACCTGTTCCCACAGTTTGTAAGGCCAAAGGGGAATAGCTTCATCTTGTCATAACAGTAAAGTTCCACAAAGAGTTCATAAGGAAAGCCCATCTGCCAAAATTTTACAATTTCAAAATCAACAAAGACAAAGTTACTATGTATAATAATAATAATAATAATAATAATAGTTATCCCTAAAGAAATGAGTCAAAATATTTCAACCTCATTTTCAGCAGATCTTGAATCTTTTGAACTTCTAAACTGCTGGACAACTTTCTGCATTGATGTTTTCAGACCACTGCGAACATTTTGTGGCAGATTTGGAATAGCACTAACTTTTGTGTGTAAAGTATGACAATTGTCAATTTTCACACTCTTGGACTGTGAAAGAAAATCGCCCTTGGTAGTTGAGGATAGCCGATCACGAGAACTAGATGACAATCTTCGCGCTTCTCTGAATTTGGACAAATGTGATTCTTCTTCTACATCCTCAATTACAGCATATTTACTAGAGCCACTCAAGTAAGGAATAGTTTTGCATTGAGAGGTATCTGTTACTGGTTTTTCAAGAATCGCAACTTTTCTTCTGCGTTCATGGCTACCTAAATTTGCTGCCTCATCATGAGATGTATCGGATTTAGTTTTGGGAAATTTCGATTTCAGTCGAGTCTCATCATTAGTGTTGCTAGGATTTGTCTTGGTTCTTTTAATTGCATTAGAATCCTTAACTTCAATACTCGCATTACATTTCATGTTAACTGTCAAATCTTTGTTATGAGCGAAACCGACATTTGTATCAGCAGTAGTATCATTGCAGACAGGGTTTGTAAATCTGCTGTAACAGTTATCATCAAATGATTTTCTTGCACCAACCGATGGATCAAGACTGGAATACGAGTCATTGGAAGATGAGATACCAGCATGTGTTCCTTTAATTTCTGCAGAAAATCTAACCAAATTATAAACCGTAAGTGCATGAAATAATATAACGATACTTGTAATAATAAAACCAGTACCATGGTGACCAGACTCGGTTCCGGACACGGATGCTCTGTAAGAAATATTGTCGTCATTGATCTCCATGGTAGTAGTAGGAGGACAACATTCATCCTTATGGCCTTGCCTCCAGTGACTAATTTGACACTTACCCGAACTACAAGAAAGTACGCTTGTGAGAATGAATAACAACCATTGTAAGATATTAAGACGCTGAAATGATGACTAGAGAGACATATCACTGAACCGAGAAGAGTCACAGAAATATATTCAGGAACGCCAGCTACGTCAAAATCATTAGTAAAACTTCTAATTACAAAGATGACAAATCAAGCCTTTTCAACTTCAAACACAAAAGAGAAAAAAATTCAAAAATACAAAAGCAACCCCCCCTCGATACATTCATCATTTTTTTTTGTCATCAAGCTAAAGGAAAAGAAAGAACAATAGCTCCTAACTTCAGAGGCAATGCAAACACCTTAGTGCATATTTGGTCTCACAATGGGGAAGTGGTTTGTCATTATAAGTGAAAACCAAATAATTATAGTGCATGTTTGGATCTTATTTGGTGACCCTCGTTCTATAATAAATTCACGTCAAATTGCTCACAATAACGTATTCTACTTGATGATACATGTCTATGGCTGGTTAACATGATATCAGTAGAATCGGCATGGTTTCTCTTCTAAACGAGTATTCAATCATGAAATTACTTAACAGAGTTGAGAAAACAAGCCAAATTAAACATAAGACGACATACAAGGTAACCAATAACATTGAACTCAAGTCCCCGTCCAACAATAAAGCTTTTTCCAAACTAATACACAAGTAGAATCTCAATGCCCCTTGAAACCAAAGCACAAAATGACAAAATTCATGAACCCCCTCCCCCCTCCAAAACTAATAATCCCTTTCAAACAAAGAGCAACAGAAGAAGAGATTTCTTATTAATGGCAACCCATTAATCCCTACCCATTTCTTCAATCAGGGTTTGCTACTCAATAGTAACAACACAGCATAGCAGTTCCAATACATAATCACGAAGAAGAAAAACGAACCAATATCTGACGGCCTTGCAGCGAGCACAGCGCATGGTGGTAGGCGCATAACACACCGCACATTGGTACCACCGAGAAACATTCACCGGAACCGGCGAAGAGTACTCCACCGGAGACGGCGCGACCGCCGCAGCAACCTCCATTTCCTCGACGCCAGCATCCTCCGGCAACCTCATCATGATGGAGTCCTCCCTTTTGGCCTCAGCATTCCTCCACACGTGCCGAATGACCGCAAAGCCAAAGGCCAACACCACGTACACCAAACCCTGAAACCCTAAAATCCCGGGTACCAGCATCGCTCTCTCCCACTGCTTATCCCGCACCCAGGAGCAGCCCCGAACACAGGATCCAGAGCGTCGTAATCCTGCTACACATAGATAGCCTCCGCCGAGAAGGGGGAGGGCGAGGGCGGTGGGCGGCGGGAGGAGGAGATTCCCGGCAGGGGCAGAAAAGGAAAATCAAAATCCTGAGAGGATGAGTAACGCAAGGAGCATGAGCGTGAGCATCGGAATGAAAAGAGTTGATTCGGCGGTGAGTTTTGGGGTCTGAAATGGTTTTGGATTCAGCTCAGACTGTGGAATTGCGAATATGCGACACAGGGATCTGTTTGTCGTTTCTCATGTCCTCCGGGACTTGCCGTTTCCACATCCTTCTCTCCTTGCATCATTCTACAGTAACGTCTCAACTCTCTCTTCTCTTTACTATTTTTCTTTTTCTCTTTTTTTAAATGTCCAAACGTTACGTTGATGATAAATATAAATGCTAGTGGTAACGTTGCAGGGTTTGTCTACCACTGTTTCTCAACATTCAATTTATGGCCCTCGGATTACTATCATACAATCTTGTACTTCCAAACTCACATCATAACACCAAAAAAACATCTATCTGCTCTTTGCGTCTGCTAATAATACCACTATTATTATTATTATTATTATTTTTATTATCACTATTATTATTATCACTACTAGTTTACCACTGTTCAAATGCTATTATTGTTATTTATTAATGCCAGTTCAGTGCCACAAGAAGTGGGTCACTCACTGCCTGTGCCTTGTCCTATGTATTCCCAACACGGTAAGAACCAAATACATATTTTTTTTTTCTTAATTTAGTTTAGGATATGTAACTGTGAGTTTCGAATTTAATGCAAACATCGATCAATTTTTTGGTGTTTTTTTTTTAATAATTTTAAATGGTAAAATGATTATTTAGCTTTCTGAAATACCATAGTGGTGGTTGTGTGATTTTAAAGAATGAATATCAGCTGTGTGAATTCGCAGATTATTTTAGAATACCTTTGAGTAGTTAATGTTCATATTTTGGGAGAGTGAAAATGAAAAGACTATTACTATGTTTAGTTTGTGTCTGTTTTTTATTTTGCTGGTCAATAATGTAGGTCCGTGTTCTTCTTGGAGGTAGCAAGAGAATAAACGACACCTTACTTTCTAAACAAATGTAAACGTACGAAAAAGTTACATTTTTAAAGTTTTGAAAAAATGTCAAATATTTAGTATGAATAATAAAATGTAATTATAGTTTAATGTATTAAGTATCTCAGTTAAGAATAGTATATGTTTGTTTGGATTAAGTTGTTACTGCAGAATGATAGGAACTTTATTTTGGACTATTGAGGGAGAATTAAGAAGGGAACATTCTTCCCTTTTTTATTGCTGAACAACATTCTCCACTTTAACTGTCACGGGTAAAAGAGCATCTCTTGTTCATTGGTAGACCAATCACTTCAGTTTTCATATGATGGGCTACCATAATTTTGGGCCCAATCAATGTCATGTCCATATACATGAATCATTACTTCTTTTATTTTCGAAGCATACCATTAAAAATATCATTAAATGCAAGACTTTTCTTTCCAAACTGAATCATGCAAGGCCTTGTTCCAGGAGATCAAAAATGAAAACAGATGAAGCATGTTCCTATTGAATTAACCTTATCTTTCCTTTTTTACGTCACATCTTTAAATTTTTCACATTTCTATGATAAAAATTAAATGTACTCGGAATTGTTAATTTAGATTGTAACACCACAGAGAACCTTATTTTGGTATATCTTATTTACACACAAAATCGGAAGCAATGATCTATATTTTACAATGCATGTCATTTTTCTCTTCATATATCACCAAATAAGGCCATGTTACTATTTGAACCATTATTTAGTTAGAATGAATGGATAAATAGCATCGGATCCAATTGAGGAAAGCTAGAATAATTCTCACTGTATTACGTTCACAATAATTATTCAATGTTTTACAATTGCTACACTAAGAATAATTTCCTAACATTTTTGGACCTTGCTTGTGGACCATAATACAAGAGTCAGTTAGGTATTTCAATCAATGTACATGTGAGATTGCATTCCATGAATCCATTAAAAAATTGTTCATTATGACTTATTATTACATAATATAAGGTCGAAGCTCGTCATTAAAAGAGAGTGGGTGACAAAAACAAAGTATACACTTATAGAAAAAATAAAGTATACACTTATAGAAAAGCAAGGTGTTTTATTTTTAATTCGAAAAATTCTAAACAGAGTCTTTGCTTGGTTAAAAAATTAAAAATATTAAAAAATATTATATTTTTACTAGATATTTATAAAATAAATTGTTGAAAATGGTGAAATCTTCTTGTTAAGTTTTGGTAGCTTTAATGATGATATTTAAGTACTTAATGAAAATATATAGGTAGAAAACTTTTCAACCTTCAATTTAATAAAAACACAAATAACAGTGAAAATAAAATGTTAGATATTTGTTTGCTTTGGTGAAAACACTTATCAACAAACAATAAAAAAATGTTTTTTTTTAATTGTGTTTCTTGTAGTCCATGCAATTCATGGATAAGTTGAGATGTTACTTACTAGAATTGATTATCCTTTTGTGACCAAATTATATAAAGTCGACTATTTGTGATTAAGTTATAAATGGTCGATATGACAAAATTACATAGTATGAACTCTTACAATTATGTTTTACGAGCGTACAAATTTGTAATAACTTTGTCTTTTATTTTGATATATTTGAATCTAATGACTTCATTCAACAATTATTGCATTTATTAGTAATTATTGTACAATATCTCTTTAATGTTCTTCTTTATAAGTAATTGTGTGAAGGAATGATTCATTAATATTTTTTTAAAAGATGTTTCGTGAATACCAAATATCATAACTTGAAATTATATTTGATTCTCCAAACATGTCATCCAAAGATATTAAAAAAACACACATAAATCTATTAAGATTATTATAAAAAAAGGTTTAACCTTATTTTTTTTCTCAACTTTTTGTGGTCAAATATCCAAAGAAATTATATAAATTGCACAACTAAATAACAAGTAGAAAGAGAAAGAAAAATATAAAGAAAAGAGATATGGTAGGGAAAAAGAAACGTTAGAGAGAGATGATATATAGAGAGAGAAATGAGAGATAGTGGAGAGAGGGAGAAAAAAAAAGTTTGAAGAAGGAAAGGGTAGGTTATGGTATTTGTAGTTTTTTTTTTTTTTTTTTTTTTGGTTGAAGTAAGTCCCAACACTTCTTTCTTATCTTTTTTTATTTTATTTTTTAAAAAAAATATTTATTTTTTTATGCTTAAACTTTATATGATAAAACACAAAGGTTCTAATGAATTTAACCATAAGATTTTCTAACACATATTCAAAATTAAATATGGATAAAATATAGTTATTTAAAAATAAAGATGTTACTTCGAGAATATGTTTTATCAAAACCTTGCTAATAAAAATTTTATGGGATAAAAACCTGGTGAAAAAAAAGGAGTACATCATTCCATCATGAATAAACTATAATAAGTTTTTAAATGTGTTTCGTTCCAAGTTCTCATAAATTTTTCAAACAATTATTCCAATTTGTAGGTTTATTTTGTAAAGAGTCGACAACATTGTTCAAGTTGTCCAAAACTATGGTTAGTTCTCAATCATTTCAATATTGTTGACTTTCATCGACCTTTAACCATATAAGATCACATTTGTAAAAAACTTGTTTTGTACAATTTATGTCTTAACATAAAATTATTCTACTTCTTCTTCTTGAATATGTGCATTTTTTCTCAAATTTCATTAATGAGATTGAGCTCAACTCATAAATTGTTGTTTCTTTCTTTGTCGAAAAGTTGTTTTCACCAAGATGTTTCACTTAAATTGACTAGAATCATGGCATCAAGTATGAAATTTTTTAAATCAAGTATAGGATGGGAATAAATATGTACATATTTACTGGTACATCTTCCCATTTTAGTGCCCAAATTCATTCTTGTTTTGAATTACTAAAACTCTATTAGATTATTAGGTAACCTAAAAAAATATTTTCATTATTCTCCTTGGTCCTTTGTTTCGTTTCATTTAAAGAACCATTTTTTTGCTACATGAGAAATAGAACGACTTTGTCAAAGATCACTGGGATTCTAGTTTTCCCATGCCAGTTCTGAATCAGAATTTTGCTAGAGACATGCACTAATTTCGTTCATCAGTCAGAAAAAGTCGGGATTCGATCTCCATGAAAGGCTAAAGGAACATAAGTGAATCATCTTTCTTTCTATACCACCCAATTAAGAACAAACTCTATACAGAGTGATTAAGCCTTAAATGCTATGACTTATAATAGGACCCCCATATCCAGGTTATAAAAAAATACAAAAACTAAAAAAAAAAGAAAAGAAAAGAGGACTTGTAACTTTTTGTTTGAAAAGTTCTGTTAGGTTCTTATCTTAGTAGCACGCAATCAAACTCCTGCGCTGTCTGGGGGAATGTCTTCTCACATATGAAGTTCCAATAAAGCAGGTCATCTCTATCTCTATCGAAAGCTTAAAGTACCGGAGGGAAATAACTTTCAAATAAAGTTCTTTATTCAATATTCATTGAGTTCACTTAGATCCAGAAGATACTTTTTCTTTAAGCACAATCTCAATTACACTATTGTGTGTTTGTTCAAATGATGTAATGCATTTTGGGAAACGCAAAACTCACAATCATTGAATTAAATCATTTTTATATGACACACATTTGATCATTTATACTTCTTTTTAATATTTTTATTTGTTTATTTTTTATCATGGGAGGATGTCCAACTCTTAATTTTGAGAATTCAATTGTGCAAACCATTAGTTTATTAAGTAATCTAAAAAATGTATATTTTATTTTTTTCTTTGGTTCTTAGTTTCATTTCATTTAAAGAATATTTTTTGTTACACATTTTTTTATTCAACCGTTTATCTCATTTGATATCCACTAAGTTCACTCATATCCTCAAGGTACTATTTCTCTTAACATTTGCAAAAAATAATAGATATTTCGTAGTTGTACTTAAATTTAATTATGTCTAACTCTTTACTCTTATCTATAATTCATTTACGTTTATACAAATGTTATTTGACACTATTTTAAGATTTATGCAAATTTCTCCCTTAATATTTATCTTATTCACATTAAATTCTTGATAAGATAATGTTTCACAAAGTTTCAAAATCAATACACCACCTAAACATCTCAACAGGATATTTTCTTTCCTGACAATAATGTCTCCATCATATTTCCACGTGATTCATAGTTCACTTCACATATCATATAATTATTGAAAATAAATATCCACTTTTACATTTATAAACAAACATTCACTTTTAAATAAACTAAAATCATTACGCAATAACCAAACAAACAAAATCATAAGTTTTTTAACGTCAGCAAATTTTTTTAACTTAAGCGAAAATCTCTTTGCTTGAGCAAAAATTAACCATAAAAGAGTGTTCAATTATAGTACTATTTTCGCTCAAGCAAAAATATGATTGAAAAGAGAGACAATTTCTATTCCTTTTTGCTTCATGGATCCGAGAGCAAGGTAAGTTTTTGGTTATATTTTCGCTTGAGCGAAAATGTGTAGCTTGAGCAAAATTTTGTCGCCTGAGAAAAAATATCATAAGTTTAAATAATATAACTAACTAAATTTCAAATATTTACCTAAAATCAATGCTTAATTTTGTACTTTGTAATACCTACAAAATTAATAGGATACTACCTTGTTGAGAATTTGACTTGTACTCTCATTTAGCTCATATGTCAACATACAAATCTATATGCTCAATATTTTTAAATAGGATTCAACTCAGATTCAAGCTCACACAACCAACTTTCATTACTGTTTAAAACTTCAAATAATTCATAACACAACCCGACAACATTCAATAACCTTTTCAACATCAACATCAACTTTTAAATACCAAACTATAAAAAATATAATCTCTATGTTTTCAAAAGATATCAATCAAACAATTTTCATCATATAACATTCCTTCGAGAGAAATTTCAAATTGTGACAATGTCACCTTCACATCCAGATCATCTAGTATAAAGTTTTATTGAAAATATAAAACTAGTTTCCCTTATTTGAATACAATTATGAGTACTCACAAGGAGCTTCAACTCCTAAAGAAAACATGGATAACCTAACTTGCACCACTGAGTACTGATCAATGATATGAACATATCAATGGGACCCTAAACTAACAAAGACCAATCATAGGACCAAATATCTCATATGTAAGGCACATATACCTAAGTAACCAGGAAAACTAAAAAATGTCTCCAAGGAAAAATGATCAAAATTGAACTTACTCTAATCAACATTTTGATCGTTCAATTTTGCTCTAATCATTGCTAAGAGTCCAAAGGTGGTCTTCAATCGTCAATATAATGGAGATTTTTTTCTAGAAAGAAGACAAAGGATAATAGAATTCTTTTTATAGGGAGATGATGATTATTTTAGAATGAAACCTGAATAATTTTCTATTTATATGAACTCTTCATTTTAATAATAAAATATTTTAGTGTTATTTTAATTATACAACTTTTACTCTAAAACTATTTTCTAGGTCCATACATCTAAAGGTATTCAATACGACATTATTATACATTTATTGTCTTACATAAAATAGTTATTGACTTAAGTGTCAAAAGTATCTTTTGTAGACAATGTAATCTTCTTGAGTATATCAGAAATATAAGGAGTTTACTACGAGAAGAATGATATAATCTTGATTGAAAATTTGAAGATAACAAAGGAAGGGAAATAGGGATTTGTGAGGTCTATTGGATCTAAGAAAAATATTTTTTAATAATATAAAATTTAGAGAGAGAAAATATTTAAAAAATAACATTTATAATAAAATGGAAAAAAAAACATTTATAACCTATTTATAGAAATTTATTTAAATCTTATTTCTTATATTTATTTAAAAAATTTCTTTGTCAAAATGAATAAATTAAAAAAAAAAAACTTAGAAATAATATAACATGATGAAAATTACTTGAAGTAAAATAAAATTTCATTAAGGAATTTTATAAGATCTTTGAATATCTCTAATAATAGATTATAAAAGTTTCTTGTTAATAAAATATCTTTTTAATGAAGTTTTTAAGTATATGAATTTCATAAAATTTTAAAAAATATTTACACAAATAAACTTCTTTAATTTTAATGAAGTCATGTTTTAGATTTATATTAAAAAGACTTTGTTAAATTTTAAGCAACTCCTATATTTATTATTAATATTAAAAATATCTTATAAGTACTCATTTAAGATTATTTAAACTTCGACGCACTTCCCAATTTTGAAAACATAAAATTAAGCAGAGAAAACTTTGTCTCACGTTTTTTCTTCCAAACTCTTTTTCTAGGTTTTCTTCCACCTGGATTGAAGCTGATTTCCCAGGAATCACCGACAATTTTGATTATGGAATTGGGCATTATTGTAGCATCTCTATGCAAGTTATTATTTTAAGTGAATATTTGGATCTACTTTCATAATCTATGTTCTCATATAACTACTTCATACCAAACTTGTCATAATAACATAAATCATTTTTGCAAGTTAAAATTAACTTATATAGAATTTATGACAGAATTTTTATAAATTAATTTTAACTTAAAAATATTTTATTTTTATTTTTTTCATTAATTTTACGTATAAGTTTATGATATATTTAAGAGCCAATTATTAGTAATGAAAGGTTGACATGACTTTTTTAGTTATTAGAATGTGCTCTGATACTATATATATATAAATAATGTAACATCCCTAATTTTTTTTATGCATATATAATAAAAGTAAAACAAATACTATTTGGGGTTTAAAAGAAATACTATTTACTTAACATATGAATATATATAATTATCTCATAATTGTATTTAAAAGAAAATATCCTTCTTCATAGGAATTTTAATTTATACTTCAAAAGTTTTAATTTGTTACCCATATATAATAAAATAAAAGTAAAACAAACACTATCTATTTAACATATGAATATATATAACTATCTCATAATTGTATCTAAAAAAAAATATCCCTCTTCATAGAGATTTTAATATATACTTTAAAAGTTTTAAAAACAAACAAAGTTTTTCAAATTAAAACTATCACATCCTTCCGCTCCTCACTTAGGAACTCTATTACCTGCAATCTCATATGCTCCCGTGTACAACACGATCATAACAGATAAAGAAACAGGGTAAGCTAGTTATAACAAAATTTTCTATATAATTTAAATTTCAGATTGATACACAAAATTCACAAATTCTCATACAATTTCTCAAACATTTCACATAACCATCAAGTGTCTATCAAAATTCATAAATCATCTTTCACATGTTCGACTTCTACTGACTCACAAAACATAGACACTTGAATCTACTTCCGAAAAACTCGTGTATTGAAATTAGAGAGACCTGCACCTGTCATACTACTCGCTGTGAATCCACACAGCCATGCACATAAACATCTCAATCTCATCATCTAGTATGACAAGGTAAACTCATATGACCTGAAAGACCAGATTATATTTCAAACCCCAGACAAAGTCATATGAACCTCCATCGACTCTCACCAACTTAATAACTTCATCTATGTGATTCCATTATATCAGTAGAGTCAGAATTTCTCATTACGGGTATGACAGATCAATACATCCTAACAACAATCTCAACACGATATTTCATTTCCTGGAAATACTATGTCTTGATCACACTTTCACATCATTCCATATCTCATGTAACACATTAATACACCATTCAATCACACCAAATATTTTAAATTTTCTAAACAATCCAAATCTATCTCAAAATTCACTTAAACACATAACTAAGTTCCAAATATATGCTCTCTAAATCAATCATCTTCTAAAATCAAACAACCACTTTTCATCAAACATCTCATTTAAGTAATTCAAAATATTCAAAACAGTTCAACTCATTTATATTATCATTCAAATACTTTCAATTCTCAATCACAAACACCTTCAACAACTTATTCATCTTAAAATCAATATAAAATATTCAAAATTAATTATTTCAGTCAATATATTACTTTACTATTCAAAAGAGACAATAATGCAAGCAAAAACAATTGACATTGGTAACCACGTCACCCCACATCCAGAATCTTCTAACCTAGGGTTCTATTTAAAAATAAATAAAACTAGTTTCCCTTACCTATACTTAAGTAGATGCTCACTAAGAGATCCAACCCACCAAAAGCTTAAGGATAACCTAACTCTATCTAAGATTCTGATTGGGCAATCTCGTAGAGTTCACTGCCAAGAGTCCAATAGCAGACTCTGGTCGTCAAAATGATGAGTGAGGAGGTTAAAATTTTAGAGAGAATGAGAATAAAGGAAAAAGGAAACAAAAATAAACTTACTCTATCAAGGGTGTCAGAATCTTAGAGAGAGGGGAGAAGAAAGGAAAAAGAAACTTCTAGAGAGATGGTTTTTTAAAATGAAACCTGAATAACTAACTTTATATTTATATAGCTTTTTTTCTTTTAATAATAAAATATTCAAGTGTCATTTTAATTGTACCATATCTACTCTAAGATTATTTTTTTCTCTCCTTACCAATAATTGATTCATTTCAATAAATACAAATGTATGAGTTAAATTCTTAAATAATTCTATCATAAAATTAAAAATTTGGCATACCTATCATAGCAAAATATAAGATGTCATTTAACTAAAATAATCCATAACCTTTATACACTTTTATTCGGCATGGATTTTAATTCTTAAACACTCTCACCAAATTAGTGTTATAAATAATATAATTATATTAAATTAACAAGTTGTCGCTTTGGCCGAGTGGTTAAGGCGTGTGCCTGCTAAGTACATGGGGTTTCCCCGCGAGAGTTCGAATCTCTCAGGCGACGATTAACTTTTATTTTTTATTTTTCCACTTTTATTTTTTATTTTTCCACTTTTATTTTTTATTTTTCCACTTTTATTTTTTATTTTTCCACTTTTATTTTTTATTTTTCCACTTTTATTTTTTATTTT
>Ga0123342_1001867_pt1 | contig 35366 bp, 15 predicted proteins | sample Turbeawhitnodule_FD_89960 | JGI IMG/M metagenome (GOLD analysis project Ga0123342, IMG submission 89960) | Root nodule microbial communities of legume samples collected from Mexico - Turtle bean Mexico white nodule | ecosystem: Host-associated > Plants > Roots > Nodule | place: Mexico: Nepantla... | reverse complement strand
GGATGAAAAGAATGCTTTGAATTTAATTATATGTCAGTCAAATTATAATTAGGTTGGTGTCAACTGATTCATATTCTCTTGGAAATTAGAAGTCCATCAAAATCCAAATGCACCACTAAAATTAGAATAGATTCATTCGTTGATAAAGTCAGACATAGCAGACCATTCTTTTATCCTCAATACCTTTAGAATTTGGACCACTTCCTGCCTTCAGAACACTTGGGGGCATATAGTCTAAAGCGCAAATGAAAAGCTTTGAACCTTAATAAACCATCTAGAGAAATACCACATGTGCTAACATCAAGCATCAAGAAAGAAGGGCAAAATCTAGAAATATTTCAAACCTTCAATGAAATAAAATCTCATTCCACAATTTCCCAAAGAACCAAATAAGGGCTATCTAAAGCAGTGCCGCTTTACAAGATGCCATTCTACAAAATGGGGACCAACTTTACCCACTAATTAAGGAAAGTGAGATTAGCCATGCCAAAGTTTCAGGAAGATGAGGAAGTGAAACATACCAAAAATAAAATAAAGGGATCCAAAAAGTCTCACCATTATAGTCCATGGCCTGAAGCTGTTCTCCTATCTCAGCAGCAGAACTTCTATCTCCGTCAAGTACAAGAACCCTGAGTCCCTTTGGAAAATCTTTCCATCCTTGTAAATCATTGGCAGTGCAAACCATAGCTGGTTTGGCATCGTCACTCGGTTCCCTACTGATGTAACAGATCAATATTGACTATGAACATAGAATCCCTTCTGCAAGATCCATTAGATCACAAGCTTGAATTTGTTTCACGGGACACAGAAAAGCAACGGGAAAGAGAAGCAAAACTCCACAGAAAGAATTAGCTCACATGGAAAAAAACTTTAAAAAATGTGGAATGCTAACAAGACATAGTCAGAAGTTAAAACCATAGCAAAGTTCAGTTTGAGAATCACAAGCTCTGATCGCTCATAAAACAACTCTTAATTAGAAAAAAGAGAAGATTCCTTCTCAGTTTTCAGCACATTTCCTCCAAAAGAAAATAAAACCTTCACTTCATACCATAAAATGCAAAGATCTCATTTGCAAATGAAAGGAAACCGTCCCAGAACAGTAAACAGACAAAGACACCGGCAAGATCTCCAACTATCATAGCAAAACATGACAAGAAACCGGGTCAGACAGCAACACAAAACCGTGAACCAACCCAGAAAAGAAATAAACAAAACAACCCAAAGTGGCAAACATGTCATGCCATGCACATATTATAATCTAAAAAGGCAAAGAGAAAGCCAAACAAAACTAAACCAAACCAAAACAGTTGAATTCTCCAAAATGAACACATGAATCAATGAGGATCAACATGCACACGGAAAGTGGTTCTTTCCAAAGACTTTTCTTTTCCTACTACCTTGGCTGAAAGAAAAATGCCCCACTAACTCCTTCAACCAAAGTTGTGCTCTTTCTCCTACTATCTCATTGAAGACAAAGAAAGCAAACAGAGAGAGGACAAGTCAAGGAGAGGGTGAAGGAAAGTGATTAAGGAGGTTTAACTACGGTCGTTGAAGGGTGTCTGTGTGAAAACTGAACAGTTGCCATCGATCCTTAAGAACCACATAATACTGCAGAAAAGGAGTCAATCAGCTATTCTGCCACAACTTCAAGACTCATATTCCAAATCTACCCTCATTTTTTTACCACTTCCTCTGTCAAAATCTTACCTGCTATTTTCTGTAACTTGAATTGCAAATAAACACATTGTCTTCTACTGTATAAAATTTCATAATTTATTATTATTTGCTATGGATCTCAATATTTTATTTCTCTTGGACGTCCAAACACTTTGTTCCTGTACAATGAACTTTGTCTTTTTACTTCTTTCTGTCTTGAGTCATCATGACATAATCATACATTTTTTCATTGTCTTGTTTCAGCTATTGATGCTACAGATTTTACTGATAAAAGCAATTGTTGAAAAATCTAATTAAATTGAATTATATCGGCCTTTTTTCTTGTGGTTTTAGTACATATTTATCTTAAAAACATAAATAAACGAAATACCAATGTATAATTTCATAATATAGCACTTCCAGAGTACACTGCAATTGGTAAGATGTAGTACAGTTTATCATTATAACGTGTACCAACAATTAGAAATTGCTGAAAAATATATGAAAAAATGCTTAAGCAAGGGTGGATAAGAATGTTAATTTTTTTCTGTCCCAAAAAAGAGCTTATAGTACCAAAATTATAAACAAATATGGGCAGTTGTTAGATGTAAAATTGTTCATTCACTTGTACAAACTGTAACACTCTTTTGGAAGTATGGTACAAATACACAAGTACTGGAGCATGTTGCAGTTACTGAAGCTATAATGCTAGGATGTGGATGTAAACAAGATGATGATACTTTCCCATCATATTTTTTTATACTTCCATTTTTGACAACTAAAAATTTAATTATTTTATTTAAAAAATTGTTTATATTTATTTTTATTAGTTAAATATTGATGGAAAAAACGCACGCGAAATCAACACACAACCACGAATCAACGGTAGAAAATAAACAACACAGGAATTAACTTGGTTCTGTCCCCAATGTGCAACTTACGTTCACTGACAACTAATTAGGTTTTCATTATGTTTTATTACAAACACAACGATCTCTTAAATAGAGATTATATGGAGAGGACATAATAATTAAGTTCACTCACTAAAACATGGTGTCTAGTCAGCTCAGTCTAATTGATTCTGTTTTCACACTCAATAAATATAATATTTTATTATTGAAAAGGTTAAAGTAAAAGAAAAATGTGAGTGTCATATGATAATTTTTCATGTAAATATTGAACCATATATTGTTTAATTTTTTTTATGTAAGCTCTCAAAAACAAACCTGTTGTGCAGGGTTTGATAGCTGAAAGTTAAAATCTTGGGTAAATATGTTAACCAAATGACAATAGGGTAAAATGTCAATTTTCATAGCAAAAAGAAGTACACAAAATGCAAAATGTATAAGTAAAGTTTAGTCCATAAAAATTAGGAGTGAATGTTTGTTGGTTTGTGAAACTTTAAAGTTAGGTTAATCTAGTATGCAAGTTTCTTATTTAACTATTTGATTTGCATTAAAGATTCAAAGATGTGTGTTTTCATTTGTTTTTATTTGATCACTTTTTTCCAAATTTTGAATCAACACAAAGAAATAAAGTTTGAAATAAACAAAACATAGTATATATCTTAGTAATATGATTAGGTTGGAAGTAATATGAGTAATTTGTTGGTTAAAAACCTAAAAAGTTAGTATTAGTTATGAGGTTTCACAGCTTTTAGTTGCAGTCACATTGATCTAAAGTGTGTGTTGATTACCAACACTATAAAAAGGTGAAAAAAGAGAGAATAATTTTGCCTGGGCAAAGTGGTCTCCTCAAAAGACAATAATGGCTAATTACTTTTTACTAAATCAATGAAACAATAATTGCAAAAAGAGAATTGATATGACTTTTGACCCTCCTTAACAGTGTTTTGTTATCATATTTTGTCACATGTGATCCATAAGTAAAATTTCAGAGTGAGTTTCCTTTTCCCCCATAAAAATACCACCACACTTTTTTTTTTCAACTCCAATAAAAACTAATCACTTATGGTGTAGTAAGAATATTAGTGTAAAAAAGTCTTCAGTCTCATGTGCACATGCAATCAATCTTGAAGTTGATAGCTTTTTTGTATTAATGATTTGTCCCATTGTTTTGATACTAACACTTCACATGATATTTTAAATAATACAATTTGTTCCATTATTTTTAGAGTATATTAGTTATTTATAAAAAAAAATTGTGTCTTTTTATTTAAAGAATATAGCAATTTAACTTATTCTATCTAATTAAGGTAAGAGAATTGAATGCTTTTTCTTCCATTTGACAAAAAAAATTATATAAAATAGTCAGTATATATACAAGAGTAGGACACAATTAAAAACTTTTAAAATAATAAGAAAGTAAAATGAACTTACATTTAGGAGAACCAAATATGTTAATAAGCAATTCTATAGAATAATATACATGCATAATTAAAATTTGGTTGTTTGAACAATTTTGTAAATTCTTCAATTATGTTTAAAATAATGATTCATGGAAATCAATTATTTCTATGTGTATCATTTTTCTATATTTCTTTTCATATCATCATATCATAACATTGGTAAAATCTTTATTTAGATATGATAGTATTATTTTGTATTTTAGGTATCTATATATATCTTTTCATTAATTAAGAAGTGGGGTAAGGTATCTCTCTATGTTCTCATTAATTAAGAAGTGGGGTAAGTAAATATAAAAAAAAAACATGTTTTATGGAATATTTAATGTAAATTGAAGTGTTTACAATTTTGGTAATCATATTTTAGAAGAAGGGCATTTTAGTAATTGAACAATTGGTACTTGGTAAGTTGCTTAAACATGTGTATGAAGTTAGATTGTTAATTATAATGTAAGCTAGTTGTAGTAATCAAATGCACTAGATTCCACTCCACTTGTTATTATATCAACCACTCACAACAAGTTTGTAAGTAACTCATAAGTTGTAACAAGTAAGAAAAAATGGTAGCAACTTTAGTTTTACTATTTCAATATTCTTTGTTTAAAAACTCATTTGACAACATTTTTTTCATAACAAAGGCTCTCAAAATCAATGAGAATCCATTCAAAGATTGAAGAGTATTTCTTGTTTGAGAAAAGATTCATGTCACATAGTCATATCACATGTACTTGTCATACAAAACCAAAAGAAAGAAATTCATAAATAGTGACCAACACATGATGTGCTTTACTTAGTGGTATTTCAAAACATGTCACTCTCTATTGTCTAGATATGTATTATTTTCAAAAACTCTAATAATACTTTTTTTTTATACTATTTTTCAAACAGTTCTTATTCTTACAGACTCTTCAAAAATTAAGAGAGAAAAAACATTAAATAAATTTCACCCAAATTGATAAATTTTATCATCCAAATCCAATGGAAAATATTAAAACAATTTAATGATATCTTTCTATTATTTATAGGGTTAAATATATTTTTCGTTCCTTTACTATAACACACAAAATTAATACTCGAGACAAACATTAGATCATAAATCTTAAACCTTAAATTCTAAACCATAAAAGTGCTTGTAATATGCAAATGATTGAAATAGATCATTTTGTATATAAAATTAATTCAATTTGAGATTTTATTTCATCAACCCATTAATCTTGAAAAAAAAAACTAATAATCATTTTACATACAAAATAACACATTCCAATCATATCATTTCCATACTAGAGATATATACATTGTCTAAAATTTGAATCATATATTAATTATTTTCAAATGCATTATATAAAGCTTGAACCATGAAAAAAATAATTTTACATTACATTATAAAAACGAAAAATATATATTTAACTCTTATTTTTATTGGTTAAATACTAATTTATTCCATCGACAATGAACCTTCTGTTATTTCATATAAAATTTGGATTATCATCTGTCGCAAAAAGAGACAGAAAATGCTGGTTTTTTTTACAAGTTGGGAAGAGATAAAAATCTGCAAACATTTATCTGAATTGTGAAAATGTATATATTTATGAAGACAACACATGACAGCAAAAGACTGTGCTGGAAAAGTGTTCTACTGAGGAAACAAAACCATCGCCCACGGTTTGCAATGGTGCATGAAAACAAAGTGCTTGGCTTTGTTGTGTAGTCAATGGTTTTCTTTTTATCTTGTTGGTAGTGGAAGTCCTACAAACAAGATCATACCATAGATCTTTGTCTGCTCCTCACTCTCTTGTCATTGTTCAACATTGTCAATGCCTCAATCATTTTTACTGTTTTCAAACCCCAGATACTTCTACCAGGATTTGCAAAAACACCCACAATTCAAAATGCTGCCTTATTAAGCAAGTCTTTTTCCTTCAGCATAATGATTTTTATCATTATTAAGAAGTGGACTTTAAGCCTAACTCAACCCCATAAAATCGACTCATGAGGTTGAGGGTTGCACCCACTTATATAGAATGAAAGACTCTAATCTCTAGTCAATGTGGGATCTCCAACACAATCCCTCACGCCGAGACTACCAACACAAATACTCACTAGGATAGACTCGAAATGACTCTGATACCATGTTAAGAAGTGGACTTTAAGCCTAACTCAACCCCATAAAACCGGCTCATGAGGTTGAAGGTTGTACCCACTTATATAGAATAAAAAGGCTCTAATCTCTAGTCGATGTGTGATCTCCAACAACTATCAGTAAACATGTTATGATTAATCACATGTTCAATTATGAATTTAACAAAAGAACCTTGTTTGTTTGGTTGATTTATTGCCACATCTTTACCTTCTGCTTTTCATTGTGCTCATAATTTCAACTTCTTTTCTTTTGCCACTTTGCTTGAGAACCACATTTGTCATTTCCAACAGAAGATATTTTTTTAATCTTGTGTTTGGTTTCAGTTTTGTTTGGTTCGATTAGGAAATAATCCCACATATCAAACCTTTCATTATTTGCACAATACTCATCATGTCCATTATGTTGGGAATATAATATAAAATTAGTCTGGTTTTGGGTATAGAATTGATGAGTCATAACAGATATAATTAACATGTTTCTGTGATTGGAAGTGATACAAGTATAACACATATATAATATCCATGTGTGTGATTTTGAACCACTAAAGTTGATTCAATACCGTGGGAAAAAAAATAACACAAGATTATAATTTTAATATTTTCATGTGTTTTACGTCATAATTTAAAAGTTACAATCTATTAAATAATGTGTTCGTGTCGGACACACGTATCATACATCAATAATTGAAAGACACTCATAGGACACGTATCGGATAAGTGTCCAATTTAAAAAGTATTTGTTTGATTTCTGACAATTCTAACACGATTCTAACACGATTCTAACACAATTTTAAAAATAAAAAACACATTAATTTTCTAAAAACTCAAATTTATTGTATAAATTTTTAGTATGATTATAAAAATAAGGAACAAATCCTTTTGAACTAGTCATGAAAAATATTTGTCTGCTAAAAAAAAACTGAAACACATAAATATTTAAATATTTATTATGAATTTATATAATTTATAATTATATAATATATAGATTTGTGTCTCCGTATCCTACATTTTAAAAAATTATATGTATCTCCGTATCCGTGTCGTATTAGTATATGTGTCAAAATGTTTAAGCTATATAGGTTACATATAGGTTACAATAGTTAGATCAAATTCTCTTTAATACATGGTTTAATTAAGAGAAAAAGAAGTACACAAATATATACATTTTTTAATATGTATATTTCCTGTAATTGGTAAAATTTAATAAAAATATTACGAGTAGGAAAGAAAGAGATGAGAGAAATTAATTTTCACTAATTATTTATTGTTAAAATAGAAGGGAAATGAAGATTTTTTTATAACATGAAAACTGGTTTCTTTCTTTTTTTAACCCTGAAAATGGTTACGATATAAAATATTTTTATCGTTTTTAAAATATACAAAATTTTGAAAGAATAGTAAATCAATTTTTATCAAGAGAAAGAAATACCAAATAGAAAAATATAATTTTTTTTATCAGTATAATAAAAAAACCATTTAATTAATTTATTTTCATCCACCTTTTTTCCATTCGTGGAAATAATTTAAAATAATCTTTCACTGTTTTTCTTCTTCATTTTGTTCATTCTTCTTCATTTTGTTCATTTAAACAAAAGTATTTTTATTGTTGTTCGTCTATTTGAGATTCGAAACAGGTAGTAATAAATTGAAACTGAGAACTATGTTCATTTCATTTGAGTGATAGTAATAAAGAGCTAAAAAAAAAATTAAAAGCTCATAGCTCCATGCATGTGTAATTAAAGTGAAACTGTGAAAAACCAAAAATAAAAAAAAAATATAAAACACCCACCGTGGGGCTCGAACCCACGACCACAAGGTTAAGAGCCTTGCGCTCTACCAACTGAGCTAGACGGGCTTTTGTTTAAGTTATTTGTAGTTTCTTATTTAATTACACATTCACTACACAAATTAGTAACATCCGAATGAAATTTTATACTCAAAATATAATGTTTGCTTAATACTTTGCTTAACTTTTACATTTTTCATTAGTCTTGCAAAGAAGCATACCAAGTCTTATGCTGAAAAAACAGGCTTGGCTTAAAAATAATTATATTTTATTTGCTTTAAAATACACGTTTCATTACATAAGTATATTTAATCCAGTACTTCTTTAATATTGCTGTAAAATATTTAAACAATATTAAACGAGAGAAAAGGCAAGGTGCTTAAAATCACAACTATGTTTTTTGTTGTTGTAGAATAAAAAACGTGTAGAAGAATAATGTAATTAATAGAAGATTGTTTTATTAATGATGTACAAATATGGTGTTATGCTTAATATTTTGTTTAGATATTGAACGGTGGCTAAAATTAAGAAAAGAAAACCTCTTGAATTATGAGCTGATTAAAGAGAAACAAATATACGAGTGAAAAGGAGAGTACAAATATAAATATAAGAAGGTTCCTCGTTTTTAACGAAAGAAGATTTAAAATTATTAAGAGTAGCTTGAGTGTAGATGTGTGAAAAGAATAATGACAAAACAAATTCTTAAACATTACGGGTTGTATAATAAGGTTCTTTCTGCCTCTGCATACCCTCCACCTACATCTCTATATATTTTTTTTTAATTTGAACAATACATTTCTAATTATTTCTAATTATAGTGAAAAATAGTGTCTTCTTTTTCAAAATATCTAATAATATTAATAATGTTTCCCACTATAACTAACATGAATCATGACTTTAACATGTATTGAATTTTAACTTTTTAATAATGTAACAAATTTATTTTATCATTTGATAATGCAAATGATAAAATTGCTCTTTCAGGGAAGGTGTGCAATTGAAAGAACGGTGCAAAGTACACCTAAGATTATTTAAAAATGTAAAATTATGTTTTATTTATGATTATTTAAAAGGTTAAAATCGACTTTTCACGATTGATATCAGGATGAGAGGAGGTATAGAGGTGGACGGGTTTATCTGAGATTAATGAGTTCCATATTAAAATATCAAGATCAGTGTATCTTGGGAGCAAACAGACAGAAAAACCAATAAAAAAGGCAAATTCAAAAATTAAGGAGCAGATGGTATAAGCAATCTCCGGAAATATAAAGGACCAGGAGAATTCATATGTAGTGACATAGTAGCACATTCATATGCCTTAACTCTACAACAATATCATATCATTCCTTTATTTATATGCTTTAATATTTTGGATTGTCTTTCAAAAAAATGCATACTTAAATCTAGTTAGCATAATTACATTACTAGTTGGCTAGCCGTCAATTGGATAAAGGAGTTATTTTCCTACCTAAGCTATAAGCACGTTTCATAATAAGCATGCAGGTCTCATGAATCAATACTCGTTTTGGTAAAAAAATGCTTGATAAAAAATGCAGGTCAAACTGACAACCAATGCCGCATATATTGCCCTCTGCTGCTGTAAACATAGACAAGATAAGCTTTACCCAGCTTTCTTTGTACAAAGAAGGTATGACAGGACTTCAGGGAAAACTCTAGTTTTGGCCATCGTAATTTACAAGGGAAGTACTAGTCACTGTTATGAGGTGTCTCCAAATCAAAAAAGTGGTTCCACAGGCTCTACAACAAATCAATTTTACTACATCAGGAAACAAGCATGATTTTAAAGCAGATATTAGTAAGACAACCACTGACCTGTTTTCACTTCAGGATGTTGTCGTTGATTCAGATCCATGCTTTCGTTGATCCTTGTTTTGCTTGCATCTCTTCTTTTCTTCATCTTTGAGACACTCAAAGAGCCTTCAACTGTAGAATATGAGGTAAACAAAAATATAAATCACTAGAAATAATTGATAGAAGTAATAAGAATATTAGCTGAAAAGAAAAGACTGCCTCTCAGCAATTCATCAGAATTTTATCAGTATATTAAATTGCTCGCATTACTGGATGGAATAGATTTCATGATATTGCCAGCACACGCATGTACCTTGCCATTCCCATACCACTTTTGATTCACCCTTCACCAACTTTGGATAGCAATCTATTCGCGAATCTTCTTGAACCAATTCTTCTACCTGTGATCCCAACAAAGTTTTTATAAGATCAATCATTCGTTTAGTTAATTTAAAAACCCATTGACATTTAACTTTAATTACAGGAAAAAAGTGATTTCATCAACAGCACTCTAAAAGATAGTTGGGGTCAAAGATTCATCAATCAGTAAGTGGAATGAAAAAGAGAAAATAAACAATTTCGCTGATTTACAAGGATATGCCTTAAGTATGACTTTGTCCTTGCTGAAATCTTCAAGAATGGCATATACAAAGACACTTAAAATTCATCTTACGATACAAATCAACAGGCATCCAAATTGTATCAAATCGTAAGATTTGAATTGGAAGTAATAAGATTCTAATAACTATGATGGTGTCAGCTAATCCAGACAAAATGAATTAGCTTGTTCTGCTTCCGTGATTGATTAATTATTATTACAATAAAACAGGGTAATCAAGTGGAATGGCTTTCAAAATAGCTCTGGAACTACCTTTCTCCATAATAAAGGGTTCTTCCGCTCTCTTGGCAAAAGCAGGTGATCACGTAACCTAGAAGCAACAAACCAGGGTTCACATTCACCATTTGCACTCTTTGATGTCAATGCATTATCTTCAAGTATTTCACAGACCTAAAACATCAGTAACAAAGAAATTTTGAACAGATATAAAATCAGAATAAAGATGCAATTAGTCATTCAGTAAAAAAACCTGTGCACAACAGATATAAATGTAACTGTAGTTAAAGGGAGCCAAAAGTCAGATTTTTTATATATTTATTTGAAAAACACATTCAACTGATTTTACTGTCTGAGTAACGGTCTACTGCATTGATCAAAATCCTAGTTTATCCAAACTCTAATAACAAAAACTAGAGAGTATGATATTTCTTCACTCATCTAAAACTACAGAACTATAATATATCAAATTGGGGCATTTGAACCCTATGGTCACTTTACACAGAACTACCTTCTAAAATTGGGTACTATTTTGTGAATTCAACTAACAAAAATACTCTATTGCAATATACTTGTGAGCTTCTATATATATGTGTGTAGGCATGCATGTATACACATTCTTAATCGAAGGCATTCCCATCACTACTTGAAATCACACTTGTTATTGGGTGAAATCATCAATGAAACATGTAATAATCCCTTGTGTCTATATATGCCTTTGTATGTGTCCCACTGTACCTTGTCGTAAAGCTCCTCAACTCTTCTTGACATGGACAGTTTCCGTCGAATACTCCAGAACAAAGTTATGCATCCAACAAGCTGTTAAATCTCAACACAATCAACTTGTTTACTCATCCATGACAGAAATATATGCATTAAAGTATGTCTTTAAAAAACAGATACCATGGCACAAATGGGCAAAACAACTAGAATATGCTGGGAGACCCACTGACGAATACAGCAGGTATACGGCTTGTAATGCACTGCCAGTAGATCTGGACACTTAAACTCCTTCATCCTGTATGAGACATAACTCGAAAGTGACATAATAAGCAGAAGTTTAAGCCTCTTTGGAAACATGTAACTAATAGTCACTGTTGACTTGATTAAAACGGAATAGAGATGATATACCCATGAGAGTTGTTTAATCTCGTCTCCAATAATTTCCCCATTGTTTCAACTGCCCTTTGTTTTGTATAATTATGAAGAGCATTGTCCACTTTGACATTTTCCACCGGCTGAAAATGATTCCACAAAACATCCTCGGGGACCTGAGATTGAAATACAAAAGGAAGTTGAAATCAGCAGAACTAAGAACAACTCAAGCAGTAATGTATACAGCCAAACATAAATAAATACAAGTAAACTGCAAACTCCAAGGGTTAAACACGAGAAAACTAACCCACATTGGTCCGGTTCCACTGCACAAAAATTGAGCATATCCCTCACACAGGTGACGTTCCACTCTCTCCACCTGTGGTCAAAGTCAAAGGTCAATCAGAAAGATATAAAGAAAATGCAAAAGAACAAGGAAAAATAATAGACTGTATTTAGTTCAAGAAATAGTAAGCCACTATTTAAATATAAAAAAATATAGACACATACAATCTTTCGAGCTGATTGACTAATATCTCCATCTTCTACACACAAGTTCCCATGCCTTTGGTAACCCTGAAGGCATTCTAACTTTCCATCATTGCATTCTCCATTACTTGGACAAGGTTCACAAGCATCTGTAACAATTCCCAGTCAGTAGAAACCTCACAAGATGCATATAGTTTGCAAAGTTGAGACTACAAAATTTGATTGATAACACAAGGCCCCAGAGAATGAACTTCCAAGAAAATTATTAGAGGTAATACGAAGCAGACAAACATTGAACGAGGCTCGCATTAGAAAGTAATCTGCGTCCTACCAAAACAAATAAAAGAACAAAACAATGTATAACAACAAAAATCAAAATTAAATAAGAAATGAACACCCATGCAAAAAGCCATGATATAATTCAAAAAAAAAATAAAAAAATCAGATGAATTTGTTCATCATTGTTAGCAACAACTATCCACTGTTCTATCCTTAAAGTATTCAGCCCTGAAAAAAGAAGGCCATCTCACTCTAATTTTCTTTTTAAGCGGAATCCATTCCCTCTCTCTAGTATGCTTTCTTCTTCAATAGAGAAAAGAGCACAATTGAAATAAACAAAAAATAAAAAATGAAAAATAAAATCACCCAGAGAATACACAGAGACTAGGCATGTATGATTCATCGTTCAGTGGCACGGGAAATTCACTAAACCAGAGTTAAATTCAACAACCAAAACCCAGTGGCTTCTTGAGTTGCAGAGTTAGTTGGAAGAAGATGGTAAATCATAAGGTCGAACAATGGGTAAATTAACAAACAGAACAGAATCATATGAAAGGCATGAAAACAACAAAACAGAAGCAAACGAAATAGAGAGAGAGAGGGAGATACCAGGAAAGTAATCGGGGGAGTGGAAATTGGTGTCGCAAAAGGGTTTGGAAGGGGAACGAAGGAGAGAGGTAAAGAGGAAATTGCAGGTCCAAGCAACTAGCGATGCGAGTGCGAGCACGAGAACCAATCTCGGTAAGTCGTGTTTGGAGGGTAACAAATTCTGAGGGGGTTCTCTTCCCATCAACGATTTCGCACCAATGCCTGAACTATCTGGAATCGAATTAGACAAACACTCCCTTCGCCGATTCTGCTTCATGTTTCCAAACACACCATCGCTCCAAACACCAGCTTCTTCTACTTCTTCACTCTTTCTTTCAAAGAAAAAAGAAAAAGAAAAAAAACTCTTACAATACTGAGTTAAGCTTAATTACTGTATTAGTCTTAATCTTAAATTTAGCATAAACAAATGTTTTGGTTCTCTCTTAGAAACAGATTATCAAATTTCAAAAACTTATTTATTATCATAAATTACAATAGTAGAAATAAAATAATTCGTGCAAACTATTTAAAAAGTAAATAAGATTTTATCTTAAAAAATAGAAAGTGACTAATTTTAACATTTTTTTTGCAAAGAATAAATTAATTAAATTAAAAATGGGAGACGATTAGTTTGCTTCCACCCGTCCTTGATTGTCCGACTGTTTGGTACTTATATATCCTTGTGACATCAACTCGTGTTAAAGCAAAATCAAAACTATTGACGGTAATAACCTATACAATGAGATTAAATTCAAAACCACCAAAAACAAACAGATAATAATCAAACATAATTGCATTTGATGTTTTTATACCAAACAAATTATTTTGTCGTCGTGTTAATGCAAATAAGAAGAGATAAAATTCAATCAGAGAAAAAGAACTTAGCTTTCCTTACCTTGTGTTTCATCCATGTCCATGATTGGATTTGTGTCATGGTAAGAATTTTCTCAGCATTAATCTTTGCTTGATTAAAAATGACCATGTTTCTATGTTTCCAGATACACCATAACACTGAAACACATAGACTTTTCCATAAACTATTACCTTTTTTATTAAAGCATATGCAGGAAAATTGCTTAAAATGATTAATTATCATTATGAAACACCAAGCTAATCCCAAGCCAACTATTGTACATATTTCAAACTGCAGAAGATACCTTACACAAAATTAGAATGTGTGATGTCGAGTCATCTTCCCTCCCACATAAGGTACATAACAAATATATATATATATATATATATATATATATATATATATATATAATACAGAATTGTATTTTATTTTATTGTATTTGATGATCGAGTCAATTCCATGATTCTAAGTTCATTCTATACCGAAACCAACCGAAATGAGATTATATACATTCTCATTATGAGAAGAGATCATTCGAACATATATAAAGAGATACCATGTTTACATATAGATATTTGCGCCTATTCTATAACTATTTAATATTTAAAAAATTAGATAAATGTTTTTAGCAATATTTTGTTCTCATAAAAAAATTAATAATACTTAGGAATTAGTAAGAAAAAAATTTCTAGTTAAATATTTTGATTTTTTAAATATCAATAACCACACCAAACACTCTATAAACTTATTATTAAACTTTTAACAAATTGATTTTGTTAATGATAAACATAATTTGACAAAATATCAACCATTTAACTTTTAATATACATTTTTTTACTTTTACTTTCTAAAAAAATTAAAATTAAAACAAGTAACAAACAAACCCTTAAGATTAAAATTTGAAAGTGTTATTGATGAAAGAAAGAAAAAGAAAAAAAGAGGAACCAGGATCTTTCTATTAGGATTGGACCGCTGATTCCTATATACCCGAGATGGTGTGGGTTTCTTGCAGTTTCAGAATTCAATTAACATTGAGCTTCAGCAACAGTGTTCAGGACACAAATCTAAATCACAGGTACCAATTTTCTTAGCAATTCTTGCGTCAATTTGAAGTTTTACCATATCCATGTTTGTTTCACACCCTACCTACCCACGCTCTTCGTTGCTTCAACCCATTTTTTCATCTCATCTCGTGTATTATTATCAGGGAAATTGCTATTTCTTTAACTATTAGTCTCTTGGATGAGCTTTTTCTTCTGGATTTTTGTCCAATTAATTTCCTCGTTTGATTTAAATTTTCATTTCTTTATATGACAAGGCGAGAGTTTCTGCAGGTTTTTTAGTTGTTAGATGTCTGTGGTTTATTGGAGTATTTTATGAATGTATGGTAGATATATTTACTGCGCTATTTCATCCGATTAATCGAAATTGGGGATAGTGTTGTTTTGAATTGATTATGGACATGGTTATGTAAACACTACCATGATAGCAATTGGAAACTGCAATATTCCGTACGCTTAGTTTGAGCCTTTTAGGTCAATTGATCATTTCATGTTAGGTCTCAATTTCTAAGATATGGTTAGGTTTGTAAAAGTATGTTGAAAGATGTTAAACAGGGGGTGATCTCTTGGGATATAGATTGTGGTAGAATAAATTACGTTTCTTATGCAAATTGTGTGAATTTATTGTGATGCTGTAAAGTCAAACTTTTGAGTTTGATGAAAGTTTACAAATTGATTATGGTTACTGATTTATGTTTGGATGCTTCTATTCTATGAGCAAGCTAGTAATAAAACTCTGTCAACACAAGTTAACACAAGTTAGTAGTATTTCAATGGGTTTTGAATGTTTGAAAGTGAATCCAGACATACACTGAACACATGTTGTTACTTTTGTTTATCTCCATCTCATTTATCACGTATTGATTGGAGTTGTTTATTTATTAATTTTTGTTCTGATCAAATGCTCTTGTAGTCTGGTGCTGATGATTTTCTTGCTTCAGTTATTACTCCCTATGACATGAGGAGGTGACTTGGAGATGTCAGACTTACCAGGGTATATACGTACCTGTTTGAACACAGGGAAGCTTCTTTCATTGGCAATTTTGGTCTCTGGGGGAATCGTCTTGCAAGTTTTGGTTAGTATTACCTTCTTTTTTTTTATTTATACATGCAGAAATAGATGGTAACTTATTAGTAAAAATGCCACTTTTTACTTACATCTGTCATCTGTGTTATTTGTCAGGCATGTGCCTTGTATAATAATTGGTGGCCGATGCTAAGTGGTGAGATAAAGCACCTTTGAAATTTGATTCCACTGTACTATATTTTCATTCTTTTGATTGATGGGGTTGTTATGTGACAAGAACATCCCCTTGTTTTTTTTTTCTTGCAGTGTTGACATATGTGCTTCTTCCAATGCCTTTATTGTTCTTTGCGGGGTCTGATGACTCTATATTCTCTGAATCTGATAATAGGTGAACTCTTGTATAATCATAAAACTTCTATCATACAACTTGTTAAATCAGTCTGATTCAAGTTAGATCAGAATTTTATCAGAAAAGAAAGTCAAGATGGTGGACTAATCTTCCAACTTTTTGTTTTGTGGTTTTGTGAATGATGAAGCAGCTGGGTGAATTTTACCAAGTTCTTGACCGGAGCCTCAACCGTGGGAGGCATTGCCATTCCAAGCATATTGAAGCATGCAGGGGTTATTGGTTGGGGAGCCTTTGCAATGGAACTTTCTTCCTACTTCGTGTTTGGATTGACCATAATATGTTACCTTTGGATGAGTGATGAAGATGAGTACAGTATCCTCTGAGACGAGATTTGCTTCATTGTAAAAATGAATTTGTTCCTTTCGTGTGCTATTGCTTTTCTTGCATTGTGACTTTCACTACAGCATATTTGCTTTTAACAATGATTTGTTGACTCACCCAATTGTAGAGTAGCTTTCAGTCAAATGTGTATTTATTGTCTGTAACTAAGACGGCTTTTGTTCGTGTTCTTATTGTGTTAACTAAGTGCGGTTTTCGTTATATAAAAAAAGTTTTACTTCGTAAAAGTTATTTTTCTAAGATATCTCAAAATCATTTCTGAATGTAAACAAGTTTTTATCTTTACGTTTTTTTAGCCAATTCCATTAAAATATAAAGGAAACCAGATTCGCAGCACTTACAATATCCAAAATTCAGCTTACAATAGCCAGATTTCAACGTATACCGAATTCTTCAATCCTCATAAAAAACCAAAAAAGCAAAACATCCACAATCGTGTTTGTGATTACAAATACAAACTTGATGACATTTGTATTAATGTTTGCTTATAACGTTATTGAAGTCTGTCAGTCTCCAGAAACAATTGATTAATGGTAATAGTCATGGATAGCGTCAACGACTTGTTAGAGCATGAAATACAGAAGATTGAGTATCTTTAATCAAAGTTTAATAATCTTAGTAAAGAAAGATAGAACTAATCACGGGCAAATGCTATGCTAATGCAACCAGCATGCCAAAAATTCAAGATCGCAAGAGGGTAGAATGCATATCTTTTCTTCCTTCTTTGCTTTTAGCCCAAAAGTTGTGTTCCAAACTTAACCATATGAGCTTAAAATAAGTACCATAGACTATTAAGGTTACGACGGACCTAAAATCTAAGGACGTTGTTGTTATTAATTTTATAGACAATGAATGTCTGATTTGAAGGAGTTGGAAGTAAAGACAGAATTGTTTTCTTACTGCAACTATGGCTTAAATCTAAACACCGATTATTGCACCAAATAAAGCGAAGAGCTTACTTTGCCACTGCAGTTTGGGTATATTCAACAACCACAGAAGCAGTACATCTAATATGCCCACAGCAGAAAATGAGTAAATTAAAATTCAGAGAATGAATCACTGCATACTAAGTTGAGGGCAACATAATAAGATGGAGGAAACTGGTGTCTGTCTATGAACATGGTCACTGCAATATCCTCCCAAAAAAACAGGGGAACACTTTAGTTTTCAAACCCATTTAAAACCATAATTCCTTGTTTTCTACAAATCCAAATCATTACCAATATCATCGATCCTTATGCCAGATTACGCAGCTCTCACAGTAAACCAAGACACATATAGTAATTTGAATGAACCAATGTCATATTTATGATGGAACCCTAATTGTGGGACTTTGATGCAAAAAAATTAACAGTGGCATTTCATGAACCTGAGAATATAACATGCATCCATATCAATGTTAACGAAATTGGCAGGACCAAACGAAAAGAGAGATAGAAAAAAGTACGAGAGATTTCGTTTAAAGTAACTCGAAGGTGGTTTTATAGCAAAAAGTAGATAAAGTTGAATCCCATAAACATGAGTAGAAGAGAGAGTGATCAGATCAAAAAACTACGCGAAACTGAGGCGCGTTGGACTGAGTTGTGGGGAGGATCTCCCAGCGGCAGGGCTCGAGGTCTTCGGATACGGGGCAGTAGCCGGCGAGCGTGACCTTGTCGTTGGAGGCGGCGACGGAGCCGAACTCGAAAATGGAGACGGTGACGTTGGGTGGTCGGGGAACCTCGACGGCGCCGTTCATGCCTGGGGCCTGAAGGAGGGGTTTGGTGGCGTCTAGGGCTTTGGAATTGGGAATTGATGAGGATGGGTCTTTGGGTTTATTCTCCTTCCGCCACCACAGTAATCCCATGCTTTCTTTTTGGCTAAGGTTCTCTTTCTCCTCTTTTCCTATGATATACTAAGTTATGCCTCAAAATCTTTAAAATATATTTTTTCAATTAAAATTGTACTAAAATTATTAAAAATTTAATAAATATTTTTTAAATTAAACACTTTAATGTCCTATATTTCATACGGTGTCCGATATAACACCATTTAAGAGAAGTGTGTTCGACTTCATTTCACCATTTCTTTTTACCTCATTCATATTACTTCATTCTCCTTTCGTTTTTTTTCTTGTTAGCTGCTTACGTAATCTTAAAAATATTATTTGATATTTTCATCCTAAAATATAAGACTATTTGTTTCTCTCTACATAATTAGATATTTAACATTTAAACATGATTATGTTGAAGCAAATTTTATAGCGGTTGATCAATTAGTGATAAGTTTTAAGCTCATGTGTTGTTTTTATCTGATTCACTGAGCTTGTGGAGAGTTTTGAAGATCCTGGTTTGTTATGTTGATTGGAGAAGAAAGAGATTTGTTTTGACAGAGTTGTGTATAAAAAGAAAGACCCAATGGTTTGTGGGTCATGCAGCGTCACCGTTCATCAATCTTGGTGCGGTTTTTGACACGTTCATTTCGCAGTGTGCGTCATGTCTATGGCACCGATCATTCCCACTGCGAATGCGACGAGCCTCTGCTTCTTCACTACCTATCCAATGGCTGCCACCACCAAGCGCGAAACCTTCTTCAAAGTTCCTCCGGAGGTGACCTTCATGCACGCGTGGTTCGCTGGACGTCGCTGCTCTCCAACTTCTCCCGCTACGGTTACGTCGAGGAAGCTCGCACACTGTTCGACATAATGCCTCACAGAAACCTCGTCACTTTCAATGCCATGTTGACAGCGTACCTCCGCTCCGGCATGCTCGACGAGGCTTCCCGGTTCTTCGAAACCATGCCGGAGAAGAACGTTGTTTCATGGACTGCCATGATTTGTGGGTTTTCGGACGCCGGGAGGATCGAAGATGCGAGGAAGGTGTTTGAGATAATGCCTGAGAGGAATGTTGTTTCGTGGAACGCGATGGTGGTGGCGTTGCTTAGGAGTGGGGATTTGGAGAATGCGAGGGTGGTTTTTGAGGAGATTCCTTGCAAGAATGTGGTTTCGTGGAATGCTATGATTGCGGGGTATGCTGAGAGTGGTAGAATGAGCGAGGCTAGAGAACTGTTTCAAAAGATGGAGTTTAGGAATGTGATTACTTGGACTAGCATGGTATCTGGCTATTGCCGTGAGGGGGATGTTGAAGGTGCTTGTTGTTTCTTTCGGGCTATGCCGGAGAAAAATATTGTTTCTTGGACTGCTATGATTGGTGGGTTTGCTTGGAATGGCTTGTATGAAAAGGCATTGCTACTTTTTATTGAGATGGTGAGAGTTTCCAATGCGGAACCCAACGGAGAGACCTTTGTTTCTCTTGTTTATGCTTGTGGTGGTTTGGGTTTTTGTTGCCTTGGCAAGCAGGTACATGCTCAGCTGATTGTTAACAGCTGGCGGATTGATGATTATGATGGTAGGTTGCATAGAGGTCTTGTTAGGATGTACGCTGGGTTTGGTATTATGGATTCTGCTCGCAATGTGTTTGAAGGTAATCTGAAAGACTGTGATGATCAGTGTTTCAATTCCATGATAAATGGTTATGTTCGGGCCGGTCAGTTGGCAAGAGCTCAAGAGTTGTTTGACATGGTACCCATTCGGAATAAGGTTGCATCAACTTGCATGATCGCTGGCTATCTTAGCGCTGGCCAAGTACTCGAGGCTTGGAAATTGTTTAATGACATGCCTGATCGGGATTCCATTGCGTGGACTGAGATGATTTATGGGTATGTGCAGAATGAGCTCATTGCTGAAGCCTTCTGCTTATTTGCCGAGATGATGGATCATGGTGTTTCTCCTATGAGTTCTACATATGCTGTTCTATTCGGAGCGATGGGTTCAGTTGCATATCTAGATCAGGGGCGGCAATTACATGGTATGCAGTTCAAGACTGCGTCTGAAGATGATTTGATTCTTGAGAACTCTCTAATTTCAATGTATGCAAAATGTGGGGAGATAGATGATGCATATAGGGTATTCTCTAACATGACTTGCCGGGACAAAATATCTTGGAACTCCATGATTATGGGTCTTTCAGATCATGGGAGGGCCAGCGAAGCTTTAAAAGTGTACGAAGCTATGCTTGAATTTGGAATTTACCCAGATGACCTTACATTCCTGGGTGTCCTGACAGCATGTGCTCATGCGGGTCTTGTTGATAAAGGGTGGGAGTTTTTTATTACTATGGTTAATGCTTATGCTATTCAACCTAGCATGGAGCATTGCATCAGTATTATCAATCTTCTGGGTCGAGCAGGAAAGGTGAAGGAAGCAGAGGAGTTTGTTTTGAAGCTTCCTGTCAAACCAAATCATGCCGTTTGGGGTGCTCTGATTGGAGTGTGTGGGTTGAGTAAAGGTGATACAGATGTTGCTACGCGTGCAGCCAAAAGACTGTTTGAATTGGATCCTTTAAACGCACCTGGTCACGTGGCCCTTTGTAACATATATGCCGCAAATGATAGGCATATCGAGGAGATGAGATTAAGAGAAGAAATGAGGTTGAAGGGTGTGAAGAAGGCACCCGGATGTAGTTGGATATTGGTGAAGGGAACAGTTCATATTTTCTTCTCAGACGATAAATTGCATACGCGTCTTTAAGAGATTTTCTTCTGTTATCTGGATAGTGCACCATTCTTCCACTATCATAGAATTTGGAGAATGTAAAATATTTGTAGCCTTATCCTCGTAATAGGATTCTGCTATAGGATAGTTTGACGTAAAAAGTCAGGCATTCAAGACTCTAACAAAAAGCATTTCTCTCTCAAACATACACCAACTCTCCTATAAACTGCCACACATACTATCAATTAAATATACGCATGAATCGTGCACCATATTATTGTCAAACTGCTCTGCATGTGCTTTCATTGTGGAAGGAAACAACTGTTTACTGTCACATACAAAACATAACCGTCCCGTACATAAATTGTAATGGCCTTTTATTTTTTCTGACATGAAGACTCATCAGAATTTGGCCAATCAAACTCCTATGCTAAATGTTTTTATCCAGAAATTCCAACTTATCGGCACCAGGCTTGTCAAGTTCTTCTAAAGCTGCCCACAATTTTGGATCCTCATAATCCTTAATCAGAAAGGCAGGCTTTGCTTTCATCAGTAAATCCTCTGGGTTTCGTGTAGCTATGCCAATAACCGGCATCTCAGCTGCCACTCCAGCTGTAATCCCTGAAAAAGAATCCTATTACAGAAAAATAGAAAGTATGTCAAAATCAGGTCTAGAACAAGTTTTTCTTCACTCAGACATCACAAAAATGCAGACCTCAAATACAAATGCATGATCCTTCGATGCCTTCAGAACTTCAAGAGCTTTCAAGTAGGGGTCGGGATAAGGTTTACCACGTTCACATTCATCACCAATAATAAGAACATCAAAGAAGTCCGAGAGGCCAAGTTTTGAGATCATGAGTTCTGCATTTACTCTTGAGGAATTGGTAACTGCAGCTCTCTTCAGACCATGGTTTTCAACCCATGACGTCAATTTATCAAGGCCTTTCACAGGCTTCAGTTTCTCCTCCGCCAATCTACATAGTCCATCACAGAATCATCTTCTGAAGCCTCAAATGAACCACATGGAGGAAGGGTAGATACATAGATATATATATATATAGAGAGAGAAGAGAGCAGGGTTTACCTCCGGAACGTGACTTCCTTATCTTCTAAAAGCTTCAAACCTTTTTCCAGATCACCAGGAAAGGCAACTAAGGCAGTATCAACGTTGTTCTTGCCAGAAAAATTTTCAATAAAAAATTCCTCCGTTATAGGAACACCTCCATTAAAACCAATCTGACAGCCACCAAGGTTCGTGTTAGTTTACTAATAGCTATTGATAATGTGCTTGGTGATGGTGATTTGCAAATACCACAAAAGGAATATTGCAACAAAATAACTAAATCATTTCTAAATGTTTTCCATCAAGACTTTTATACTAAGAAAAGAAACAGTACCTTTAGGAGCATTTCACGCAAAGCATCATAGTGGAGTGGATCAGAATCACAGAGTGTTCCATCTACATCAAAGAGCACAGCTTCAAGTGGAGCAAGTCCGGTGAGAGAACTCATGCTGCTGGCTCAACATGAAGGTAATGAGAGATAAATTCAGCTAATGATCAGGAATAGGCTATATGCTAAATTTTCTTTTCTATCACAAAGCAAGCCACAAATTAACTATTCCAAAGTTTATACTGTTGCATACAGCCACCTGAATGGTTTATATATTTGACATGGCCCCTCATGCTTGATCCCTTTTGACTTAAAACATAGACAATATATTGCAGACCCACCTTATTCTGAAACTTAGCTTAACAAGATCCAGCATTAAACCAAATGGTTATAATAGCTCCAATATTCAAAAGCTTAAACTAATGGGTGAAGCACATGATAGATTTATATCTTTTGTTGCAGAGCACATCTCACTACAAGTATGCTGGTCCCTCTGCAGAGCTGTCCAGTTAAACTAGAAGACAGCAATGTGAAAATGACGAGAAAGAATTTGACTTCATCTTCCCTTGTTCAACATGATTTTAATCTCAACCACAACATAAAATAAAATAAAATTTCACAATTTTGCTTGAAAACAAAACGGGTGAGGGTAGTGATGCATCCATACAATAAGAAAGGAGCATAAGCTACGGTGTTAGAAATTTTTTTATACAAGAGCAATGTTCAACGAACAGCACACAAATAAGGTTTCTGAATAATGGGCAGTAGCAACATGCATTAAAACGTTCATACATGATATAATAGGATGAAGAAAACAGCAATGTCCTTGAAATTCGAAAAGGGATCCTAGCAGCTAGAACAACATCAACTACGTTGTAAGTGATGGAAGGAAGCACCTTGGGAGGCAAAGCTCAGAAGAAGCCTTGGTGAATATTTGTCTGAGATATGTTTTAATGCAGAGAAGGTGAATTTTTGTAGATGGACAAAATTTTACCACAGGGGAAACGTGGTTAGGGAAGCAAGGGAATCTGAAGATGCTGATTCTCCCGTACCATATCAGATCTTCACTCAATATAATAACGTGAAAAACGTGAACCTTCCTTTTATCTTTTTTATTTAAAATTTTTACCTTTTCATTGTATTGGTACGTTAAATCACAAAATTCCAATATATAAATTCAGAATTAATATGTCATTTTCAAATTTTAGTCTAAAAATTTAGCTACACAGTATAAATGATTTTCTGGATATCAAAGATCCATAAACAAAGGTAAATAAATTTTGAATCTCTATTATCAAGATATAAAATATCAAAAACTCATACCAAACTTAAATGATAAGAAAATCTTCTAAATTTTAAAATCGAGAATATATAAAAAAACTCTGGACTTGTGCAGAAAAATAAAATCAATGACAATGTTCACTCTGCAAAAGACTGTTAGGTAACAGTGTATTATAAAATCAATGACAATGTTCACTCTGCAAAAGACTGTCACAGGTAACAGTGTATTATGTTGTTTAACGTTTTCAAAAGGCAGATAGATCACTTAATTTATTTTGTCTTAAAAAATAATTCTTCAAACTGTGTCGGTGAAATTGTTATCTGAAGTCAAATAAATAACAATTTTTTTCTTGAGATTATTTATCATCAATAAAGTTTTAATCTTTCAAATAAGAATGAGCAATCAAATCCATTTCTAAAATAAAAAATATTCCTAAGATTATAAACTATCAATCAATTTAGTTATAAAATAATAGTAATATAACAAATTGATCTGTGCTTATAGATTTTTATTCTACTTTTTTTTATCTCTATATGTATGTTTATATTTAGTTAGGGAACTAGAAAAAGGCTTACGTGTAATTAATTTTTTATAGTTGTCTATCAATTTGTTTATTATGATAATGTTAAAAATAAAATTGATTGATGATTATAATTTTAAGTACTATTTTACCATTTCATTTATTTTAAAGACTAATTTGGTTGTTAATTACAATTTCAAAGACTAAATTGGTTTATGACACACCATTTAATAGAAATTAAATTAAAAACATTCAAATTTATAAAGAATATCAAATTTAAATATGATAATTTTATTTTACACGTGAAGACGTAATTAATAATAATACGCAAAATAACATCTACTATCCGGTTAACAGCAAATTACACTACAAAAATCAATTAAAATATATTTTTAACAGGATAAACTTTTTTTTTAATAAAAACTTACTTTAAAATACTCAGACTTAATAAGAGACTTAAAAATTAAATATTCAGTCTTGTTACTTTATGTAAATTATGAATTATTTGAGGATACACTTGCGCACATTGCACTTTCCTTGGCTTGACCCACGAGTTCATAGCTAGCAATGAAATTATTACAAGAAAGATTTGTTGCTGCAAACACTAATAATGGACTTGTATTATAATGTGGCCACCTACAACAATATTATGCAGGCGAACCTATGAATTATGAATTTAATACCCCTACAGGTTCTTGTCAAGAAATTCTGCGAGTTGCACTAGTAATTCAAACTGAAAGAGTGCTACTAGCCTTGTCTAGTTCTTCCAAAGCAGCCCACAATTTTGCATCATCATAATCCTTAATCAGAAATGCAGGTTTTGCTTCCATCAATAGATTTTCTGGATTTCGAGTAGCCAAACCAATGACAGGCATCCCAGCTGCAACTCCAGCTTTGATCCCTGAAAAAGAATCCTACGACAAAAAATAAAATAAAATAATGTGTCAAGAGCATATCCAGAAAAATTGTTCCTCAATAAGGCATTACAAAAGTGCAGACCTCAAATACAAATGTGTGATCCTTTGATGCCTTCAGAGCTTCAAGACCTTTCAGGTAGGGGTCTGGATGAGGCTTGGCATGTTCACATTCACCACCAATAATGACAGCCTCAAAGAAATCTGAGAGGCCAAGTACGGAGATCATGAGCTCTGCATTTTCTCTTGGAGCATTGGTAACTGCAGCTCTCTTCAACCCACGATTTTCAATCCATTTCCTCACTTTATCAAGGCCATTCAAAGGCTTCAGTTGCTCTGCTGCCAATCTGTACAACTCATCAGAAAATTATGAATTATCTTCTAAAGCTTCAAATGGACCAAATGGGGAAGGGTGGAGGGAGGAAGGTAAAAGAAAGCAAGCATTTCTTACTTCCGGAACATGGCTTCCTTATCTTCCACAAACTTTAAACCTCGTGGCAGATCATCAGGAAAGAGAGCCAAGGCTATATCATCATTGTGTTTGCCAGCAACAGTTTCAATAAAGAATTCCTCGGTTATGGGAGCACCACCATTAAAACCAATCTGACAACCACAGAATATTTTGTTAGTTTTTTAATAGCTATAGATCATGGGCTTAGTTATGCTGATTTGTAAAGACTGAAAGGAATATTGCAAACAAAAGAATATATTTTTTCAATATGTTGAACTTAAAAAACTTTTCTACTAAGAAAAGACACATGACCTCTAGAAGCATTTCACGGAAGGCATGGTAGTGGAGAGGATCAGAATCAGAGAGTGTTCCATCTATATCAAAGAGCACTGCTTCGAGAGGAGCAAGTCTGGTGAGAGAACTCTGGCTGCTGGCACAACAAGAAGGTAATAAGGAGTGATAAGTACAGCTAAGGATATACCCATATACTAAAATTTCTACCGATGAGAAATACCTAGTAACCAACTACACCAAAAAGCATAAGCTATTCGGTATGGCGCATAACTGGCTTGTATATCTAACATGTTTCTGCAAGAGTCCTTTTGACTTAAAATATAGATAATACACAGATGTACATTCCATTCTCTAGAAACTTAACTTCTATTTAGAAGAATCAAGATAACAAAAATAGAGTTTCGGAACTAGGACAAAATTATAGAGGCTTTAATACCATGCTATTAACTTACTGTTTCAAAATCATAAACTGCTACACAAACCATATCTCATTTATAAACAAGAAAACAGTACTGTAATGACTAAGAAATCGACATATTATACACGATGCATTCAGTGGTCTGGGCATTGAATGTTAATTCACAATAGCAGTAAAGGCATGATGTAAACCAATGCAATAGACAATCCAACAACTGATTATTGGATATTTCTTTGACAACAAAGCTTAAGATACAATAGGATATGCATAAAAAGTGACTACTGTTATTCTTCTAGCAAACCACTATGCCTACTACTGCATGTAATAATCTGTGACCTTTTCACCTGAAATAGGTATCTAACATCCAACATTCAATTTTTTACTAAGGCTCAAAATTAACCGTTAAAATTGTTTTAACTTTCAAGTTGAGAAAGGTAAATCTAACAGTAAATCTAATATGGATGCAAAATTCAATCTCCTCCTCTCCCCTTCGTTCTCCATTGATCTTGATCTCAACCAGAAAAAAAATAACCACAAATCCATCCATCCATTCATAATTTTTTTTTTATTTGTAGGAAACGATTAATCTATGTGAAACACCATTGAAGTTTGAATAATGATGAGTGATCCAAAAACCAAATACTAGGCTAGGTTTCTGAAACGTGCCATTGACATACAGAGACATAGAAAACAAAAAAACTTTTATGAGTAATTGCAGATGCGTGTAATGAAAAGGCAGAACACAGTGTCCCTGAAAATTGAAATTGCCGAGTATTATAAAAACAAAAAACCATGGATACCTACCTGGAGATGCAATCTGAAGAAGCAGTCATTGTAACTGAATGCAGAGAAAGAAGAGAAAGGTAGGTATGAAAGAGAGAAAGCAGAAAGAGTCACGTGCGCAATTTCAATAACAATAGCATGTTAATGGAATCGAATCGAATCTGCACAAAAGCATAACAAGAATAATAAATGGCGGATATGCCATATGCTATTTATCTATAACAGTTTTTATAAAAAATAGTTGATTATATTTAATCACTTTCCATATATATATATTTTTTTATTTTTTTTATTTTTTTTTTATTTTTATTTTTTTTATCAGCAATTCCATATTTTTTATATAGATTCACTTGCAAACATAAACTTATTTATTTTTACAATAATTATATTGAAAATTATATCAATAACAATTTTTAGTCAATGTACTGGTAAGCTAAAACCGAAAGGTTAAGCCGAGAGTTAGATACAAGACATAACCAAAAGGTTATGTATAAAAGAATAAAACAAAAATATAAATATTATTATTATAATAAGGCTTAATTAAATAAAAGTCTGCGTTAGGGGGTGCGTAAATAATAAAACGGTGTAGAAAGGAAGTCCAAAGGTAAAGTGTAAGCCCATTAAGAAAATTGTATAAATAGGAGGTCAACACAAGAGGTAGAAAAGAGTAATTTCTGTCTGATGAACATAAAACCATTTCTGACTTTGGCATCGCCTTGCAGGTACACCCACCCATCTGAGTGGAGGAGAAGCCGAGAGCATCCAACCCGAGGAGAAGCCGAGAGCATCCAACCCGAGTTGAAGCCGAGAGCATCCAACCTTAGGAATAGATGAGAGAGCCCAGCTCAAGAAGAAACCAATAGTATCCAGCCCAAGGAGTTGCTGAGAGAGTCCAGCCCAAGAAGATACCTAGAGAAGCCCAATATTGAAAGATCCGTGAAAGGAGTTTGTCTTGTCAACCTGTTTGAGTGTTCTTGGTCCTTGTTTGTAAGAACAGTCAACAATATAAAAAACTTTCACATAATTACCATTTTTTACCAAGTAATTTCTTACACAACAATGCCAAAAAAAATAATTCCAAACTTCATTAATAAATAAATTAAATTATTTTTTTAACTATTGTTAAATATAAGTCAAATTTATAATATTTTTAAAAAAAATACAATTTCAAAATCATTCAATAAATCACTCATGAATTTTAATAAACTTTACATTTAACTCTCATTCTATTCACCTTAATACAAAGAACTTCACTTTCATCTAACTTTCATCTAACTTTTCTCGTAAGCAAATCATTTCAAATTCACTCCTAATCCAAACAAAACATTAATATCAATCAATTAAAAATTATAATAAATACATTTTAAAAATGACATTTTATACAAATTAATAGTTTATCATAGAGAATAATATAGTATGAAATCTTTTACTATTTAAATTATTATGATTTTTGTTCTGATTATAAAGAGCTTTTAAAAAAAATAAAATTGATGAAAGGTGACCCAATTTCTGGGAAAGTCAATAAAAAATTTGCTTCTTCTCCTTGAGTGGAAAGTGAATGGGTAGGTAAAGAACAAGTTTTATTTTTATCTGGTCAATGTGTCAATTTCATGCGTCACATGCCACTCTTTTGTTTTATATTTTATTATCTAATAAATATATGCTTAACTAATAAATATAATTTTTAATGTCTGCATAAACATTTAAAAGAAAAAAACAAATAGTTACTTTATCTTAGTATTGCTAGCCTCCGTGAAAAGAAGAAAAAGAAAAAAAGTGATAAGAGAAGTGTTTTGGACTATATGATTCCAAACATACTTTTGTATTATTTAATTTAGAATTTTATTTTTATAAAAAATATTTTCAAATTGTATAGTCAAAAAATAGAATATATATCGTTTCAAAATTCTTAGGTTTTGTAAAAATGTTATTCTAAGTGTATTAAAAATATTTTAATATGCACATATATTTTAGAATGTCTAATCCATTACTTCTTTTTATTATTTCAAATTGTACCTTCTAATAATATTATATAATCTAATAAATATTTTGTAATATTAATTTTGCATTGCATTATAATAGTATAAGGGGTAGAAAATAATTATGAAGTGTGAGAAGGAAAAAAATATCAACCTCCCATCATCAAGGCCCACATTGAATATTTATGTTGTGTTCGTTAAAGGGAGGCATGTTGGCAAATAATCTTATATGGGCTATTTTTTAATTTCTAATATTAAAATACGAACTATTTTAATTTATTAAAATAAAAGGGTATGATATAAAATGTCAATATATAAACACAGTAACTCCTGTATTAATGCTAATAATAAATATTTTTTCTATAAATATCTATAAAATACAAAACTTTTTATCTATTAACCAAAGTCAATTTATTTATCTTGAATTTTAGCGAACTTGTTTTAAATCGTATTATCCTCTCAATTCTTTTTCTTATAAATATTTGTCATATAATTCAATTAAAATGTATTTCTCTTTTAATATAATTTATTTCATATTTAAAATGGTATTATGAAGTTCAAATCATATACTACTAATTAAGATACATGTCTTAAGAAAAAACAATCTTAAATTACCAAGGAGGGTCAACAATATTCTTGTACTAATCTTTGTGTGCCCTCAATATTCAAATAATATTATTATACTTTACTTCACATTCTTCTCGTAATTTCCTCTGTTAATTTTTGCTCCACCTCCATAATTTATTCTAACACTCCCATATTTTTTAAAAATATCAAAATTGTCTAATTAATTTTGGATTTCAAATTTTTAAAATACAAATTTTAATTTTGGATTGTTAAAATTAAAATACAAAATTGTTATTATGAATTACTCTATCCAAACTTCAAATTTGTATTTCGAATGGTAGAGTTCAAAAGGTATTTACTAGATTCAAAAATATGTTTTAAACTCTACTATTCATAACACAAATTTCTATTCTTAATTGTAAAATTCGTAATGAAATTGGGGATTTTGATTATACTGAAACCTTTAGTCCATTAAGCCAACTACCATTCACATCATTATGAAAAAAAAAACTATATCCTCAAAATGGCCAACTCATCAAATCGATATAAATAACAAGTTTCTTCGTGGTGATTTAGAAAAAATTGTGTACATGCAATAATCCCAAGTTTTATTTCTCACAATCCAAAACAAGTTTGCTGGCTTAAAAAAAAGCTATATATAACATCAAACAAGCATTTATTCAATGACCAGAATTAAACGAGGATATATAGCTCGCAAACGGAGGACAAAAATTCGTTTATTCATATCAAGTTTTCGCGGAGCTCATTCAAGACTTACTCGAACTATTACTCAACAGAAAATGAAAGTTTTGGTTTCGGCTCATCGTGATAGAGATAGGAAAAAAAGAGATTTTCGTGATTTATGGATTAGTCGAATAAATGCAGTAATTCGCGGGAATAAAAAAAGTATCTTATACACCAACATGGTTTAAAAATCTTAGTCACACTTTCATCACTATGGAATTCAATCCAACCAAAAGTGATTCATCACTTTTCACTAAATTTGGTGAAACTTTTTCACTCACTTTTCACTAAATTTGGTGAAATTTTTTCACTCTTCATTTTCATCTATGTAGACGATATCATAATCGTAGGTAGTTCTTCCAATGATATTTTATCTCTTATTTGCTTGCTTCGTAAATGTTTTTCATTAAAAGATCTAGATACTTTGCAATATTTTCTTGGCATCAATATTTCTTAGAACAGAGATGACAGTCTCCACTTGTCTCAAACGAAATATGTAAAAGAATTTCTACAAAAAGCAAATATGCTTGGCTCCAAGTCTCAACCAACTTCATGGTATCCTCTTTGCTCCTTACTCAGGTGGATCAACCGTTGTTCAAGACCCAACTCTTAACAGATCTATAGTTGACACATTACAATATTTAATAATCACTCAACCAAAACTAACGTACTTTGTCAACAAAGTCTTTCAATACATGCATATATCAAGCTCAAGAACATCATTGGAAGGCTATGAAGAGAATTATTTGATATGTCATAGGCAGCATGCATCACGGTCTTCTTCGTAGTTGCTCATATGCGGATTGAGGGTCTGATCTTGACAATTTAAAGTCCACAAGTGACTATTGCATTTATATTGGTTCAAACATTGTTTCATGAGAGTCACATCACATCAACAAAAAGTGGTATCTTGTAATAGTACTGAAACTAAGTATAGGAGCATCACTGTCGTTCTTGCTGAAATCACTTAGATCACCTCTTTTCTCACTGAACTTCATCTCTATTATGACATGCCAAAAATATATTCTGACAATCTTGGTGGTATCCTTCTTACTACAAATCCCATCATGTTTTAAACTTTACCTACATTTTGTTTGTGATCGTGTTAAAAAACTTGCACAATTAGTTCATCTTTCAGCACGTTTTCAAGTTGCAGATCTTCTGACAAGACCAGTTTCTAGTTCCTCGTTTCATGAGTTTCGAGATTAGAGGATGTTAAGTAATCACCTTTAGAGTTCTTGTTTAGGTTATTTTTTTGTTTTCCCTTTGTCTATATATAACAGGTACCCCTTATGTAATATTTCATTTTGCTTCTATGAATATATGCTTTATTCTCCAACCCCCTCTTTCACTCGTTTCCTTACATGGCCAACCCAAGTGAGAACACAAGAAGATGCCTACATGTAGGGTTATGTAGCAGAGTGCAGAAGAACCTAACTTTTTTCCTGTGTTACTACACATATCACATTCAGAACAATTGAGTCTTTGGTTATGTTAGGTGCGCAAAGGTCAACCAGCTCTCACAGTCAAATGTCTCAACCTTCACAGTTTCTTAAAAGCATTTTCCTGTCAAATTTAAAAATAAGCCAACAGAAACAGCATCATTTGTTAGTGTCCATACCAGAATTTCACCTTAAGAAACCTTGAACAAAGGCCATCTCTATTTGTCAACTAAAAATAGATAAACAGAAAGTAATGCAGTTTTGAAAGTTGACAAGGTGGTTTTTCAACATCATATACTCGAGTATGTATCTTGTAGTCTAATTAAGCGGGTAGCTGAGAAACAATTGCATTTCACATTCAGATTTCAGAATGTGAATTTTTTTCTTTAGCATTCTGCATAGTCAAAGTTCGTAAATTGACCAAATTCTCTATAAATAGTAGAGTTGTGGTTTGTTCCATGCATCACCTAAGTGTCCTTAATTAATCTCCATTTGTACACTTGTTTCTTCCCCTTCTGTGTATCATATGGCGCTTTATCTTTTCTATACTTTTCTTGTTACCACCTTGATTTTCATGCAAACTCTGGCTGATACTTCATGCACCGATTGTTTCATTCATTCTCGAGCAGCATATTATCCAAATTCTGAAGAACACGGAACAGATGGTATGTATGAAGTGAAACTGATGTGACAATATTGAAAAAGAAAACTAAAAGTGTTATATCATATGTTCTTGTTAAATTCATTGCAGTAGGTGCATGCGGGTTTGGTTCCTTTGGTGCTACGGTCAATGGCGGGGATGTATCAGCTGCATCTTCTCTTTACCGAAGTGGTGTTGGTTGTGGCGCCTGTTACCAGGTGAGTTACCATTAAAAAATGTGTCTACTCAAGCTAGAAGTTATGATTTCTAGCCCTTAAACTTGTAAGCATGATAGTTTTCACAAGAGAAAAAAGCAGTGATTCAACCTCCCTAATCATGCTCCACATTGAATATTAAAAAGAATAATTCACTCTTTAAATATAATTCCTACAAATCTTCTCAAGGCTTAACCACTAAATGATGGTTCTGGCTCAGGAACTATATATTTAGTTGGTACAATAATAAGCCTGATAAATCTGACAAATTTTTTTGTCTCTGAAATTGTGTTGCTGCTATTTCTAATTGATGTGAAATCTACACCAGATTACACATTTAAACATAATTATTTGGTAAGGCATGAAGAGTGAAACTGATATGTTGGTGAATAATGAACAGGTGAGGTGTACCAACAGCGTCTATTGCTCAAACAATGGTGTGACTGCAGTTATAACTGACCAAGGTTCAAGTGACAACACAGATTTCATTCTTAGCAAACATGCCTTTAGCCGGATGGCTCAAACCACTGATGCAGCTGCTTCTCTACTAGCCCTTGGCGTGGTTGATATTGAATATAGACGGTAACATCAGCACTACAACTCTCACCATACATAATCCATTGCTTCAATATTTTTCTACTTTAACTGGGTATTCTATATCTTTCTCTGTCTCTCTAGTGTTTCATGCAGCTACCCAGATAAAAATATAACAATCAAGATAGACGAGAGCAGCAACAACCCTTACTATTTGGCTTTTGTGATTTGGTATCAACAAGGAAGGAGAGACATAACTGCTGTGCAGCTCTGTGAGGTACTATCTATCTTCCAATGGACTCCTATTGTGAATTTTGATATGAATACTAGTTTTTCTTCAGACAATTTCCATTAGTAGGTAAAAAATGTGAATACTGAAGATAATTACTAATCAGTGAAGAGAAATTCATATTTTCTACTAAATCACAATCATACCTGGTGCAGACTCAAAACTTTGTGTGCAAGTTACTGGATCGGAGCCATGGAGCTGTGTGGACTGCTACCTCTCCACCAAGTGGACCTTTGTCTTTAAGAATGTTGTTTAGTGATGAAGAAGAGGAAGAAGAAACTTGGGTTGTTCCAGCAAATAACATACCTGGAGACTGGAAGGCTGGAGAAACATACGATTCAGGGGTACAAGTGAACCAATAGAGAATCTGACAAAACTAATTCATTATGTAATCAGAGAAATATCATATCATGTCCATTTGATTTATTATCCCCTCCCTTATGAGTTGTAATGTTGTTTTTCTCACAATAAGTTGTGATGGCTTAGCTTGTGCATCATATACTATGCAAGTCACCCCATTTTCATTGAATTGAAATAGTTATTACACTTTTATATCTCTAATCTTACAAACTTAGTACTGTTAAAAACAACTCAGAAGGTAGATCAAAGGGAAATATTTATTTTATAACTTGTGTTCATAGAAGTTAAAGAGAAAATGAACATATTTTCAGTCAATTTTAGCTAACACATAATTAAAGAATATTTTTGTTGGTTTAAACTAAACCTCTCTTTAACACATTGAGCATGAGTAAGAAAAGGTGTGTACATCAAATTCTAAATCCTGAATTCTAAAACTATGTTCTTTTTATGACATGTCCATCTCTGTCCCTGTCACCACAGGCAACAGACAGAAGAAAAAATAAGGTTGTGTGAGGAAAGAGGTTGGTTTTTCCTTTAAATTTAAAAACAAAAACATGTAAGTTTAGTCTTTTCCTTAATATTATAGCAGTAAAACATTGGTAATGATAAGTTTAAACATAAAAGATTAAATTCAATTATTTTATAAGTGAAAATCTGATTCATCGTATATTTGAAATTACAGAAATAAAAAAAAAAAACAAATTTTTCCTTATATTTATTGTTGTGGGTTTGGGATATTGTAATTGCATAGGCATTATCTCTATATCCAAACGTGCTGTTGGTTGTGGTGAGTGTTACCATGCGAGTATCTTAACTTCTAATTAAGTTAGCTTTACAATAAAATCATGAAATAAAAACTAATTTTTGAGACAAAAAATAATTAATTGCTATAGTAATTAAATTAGAGATCATTTTAGAGATTAAATTAGTATCTAAATTGGTATCTAATTAGTTATCAATATTGTAGATTCTAAATTTAGTAGCAAAAACATTGGTATCTAATTAGTTACTAATTTAGAAACCATTTAAAAATAACATATACTAATTTAGAAATCGAAAGTTTTTTTAGTTTCTAAAAATGGTCTCTAAAACTCTTTTTTTTTTTAAAATTAGTTTTTTTTTTTTTTATTTTTTTTTTTTTATTAAAAATTAAAATAATTTTAATTCCTATATTAAAAATGTTTTGTTAATAAAAAAAATTTAATAAAAAAAATAATCTTTAGTAAGAATCCACTAAAAAAAAAAAAAAAAACTAATTTTAGAAAAAAAAAGAGTT
>Ga0123342_1001866_pt1 | contig 35371 bp, 12 predicted proteins | sample Turbeawhitnodule_FD_89960 | JGI IMG/M metagenome (GOLD analysis project Ga0123342, IMG submission 89960) | Root nodule microbial communities of legume samples collected from Mexico - Turtle bean Mexico white nodule | ecosystem: Host-associated > Plants > Roots > Nodule | place: Mexico: Nepantla... | reverse complement strand
GTTTTTTTGTTCTTGTTACGAGCTTTCTTTGTGGGGCGAGCTCGGAGGTGGGCAGCGGGCGCGGGGGGGGGGGCTGTGATGGGGTGAGGAGTCAGGAGCGGGGACTGCAAAAGGCACTCCGACGCTCAAGTCAGCAAAAAGGGGTATTCGACACTCAAAAGTGTACAATAATAATGACGTACCTGCTCCTTGGAATATGTGCTATTTATATTACTTGTAGCGGGCCAAATTAAGGAGTGAGTATGTGTTTAGGATTGTATTACCTAGTTGCTAACCACGAATTAGATTTGTTGAGTTTGTTTAGGCGTGCTAAGGTTTATACCATTAGTCGACCCATTGGGGCTGGGCCCTGGGTCGGTCGGTCTGCTAGTGGGCCAAGACTCTGGTTAGTCGTTCGGTCCATACCAGTACACTTGCCCCCAGGCTCGAGGGTTTGAACCCGAAGAGTCTTATGTGTCATTCGATCCATACCAGTACAAAAAAGTATACAATATTACCCAACCTAAAACATTAATTTGGAAGTCAATTTTAAATTTTGAAATTATAATTCGAAAGTCAATATTGTATTCTGATTATACAATCTGAAAAATTCTCTTCTTTATGAAAAAAATAATTTCTAGATTGTACAATTCATAATGGACTTTCAGATTGCACAACCCATAAGTTATATTTTTCTTAAAAAAAACTTTCAGATTATGCAATTCGGAACAAATTACTAAAGTAGAATCTAAAATGTTTTTTCCATGAGTCCACAACATAACACATGGTGGTGGCCAACAACAAATGGGTGGTTGTGTCAAGGGGTAACGACGATAAGAGATGACAACAAAGGAGTAGTTTTATCTTTTACACACCCCAAATAAGTAGAGCCATCAATTTGATCCATGGTCCATGGGCCAACCTCAACACACTCCTAAAATAAGCTCTCTTTTATTGGTCCACTGGATGAGTGGGTTGAAAAAGCCTCAAGTCCCCAACCCCCCATAAAGTGGGTTAGGGCTAGGGCCAAAGTGGGTATAACATTCTACAAAACTTTAATTAACTTTTAAATACTTTTTATAATTGCACGAGTCCTTAAAATATTCTAAATTAAAAATTGATCCCTAAATATTTTACATTAATTAGAAATTAGTCCTTAATTAATTTTTACTATTTGCATCTTAATTGGAAGGTTAAAGCTCAACCTAACTTGTTCAACTAGGTTGACCTAATCCAACTTGAGTTTGGTCCTTCTCGATATTGTTCGCCATGGATTTGACTTGGACGACCCTATCTTAGCCTAAATTAACCTGACCTGATCTAAACCTGGGTTGACATGGACTTAATTTGACTTAGCTCGGAGTGGGACCTACTCGAATTGGCTTAATGTTGCCGACTCATTTGACCGAATATGGTCCGACTTGGCTAGGCCCAACGAGGACTCAATTCTACTCGACTCGATGTAGACCCAATACGACTCGGCTCATCGTGGACACGACTTGGCACGTCATGGACCTAACTTGATCTAATGGGAGCCCGAATCGACTCGATTCAAGGTCTGAGAAGGCTTGAATCGACTCGACCTGATCTAGACCCTTGGTCTGACTGAACTTGGCCAAGGTGACCTGACAAGGTCTAAGGTGGGCTGGACACAATTTGACTTGAGGTGGATCCAACACTACTCAACCTAACATTTACACAACTCTACTCGACACGACGGTAATGGAATCCACTTGACCTATTATAGGCCCAACACAACTCGACTAAACGTTGGCCCGACTCGACTCGATGAAAGACAAACTTAACTTAACTTAATGTGAATCCAATTCGACTCAGTCTAAAATGAGTGTGACTCGATTCGACTTAGGTGAATCTAACTCAACTCTATCTAAGATGAACATCTAAGATGATTCCCTTGTAACCGCAACTTTTGAATGTCCTAGGATCACAATGAGATGAGGGGAGCTCTACCTGTTGACAATACTCTGATGATCAAGTCAGTGAGAGTATAAAATATTATTGTAGTATGTATTGCATAGAATAATACAATTTTATTCATAGAGTTTTTTTGTCAAAATAATATCACAACAAATTTAAATAATAACAATAATATATTTTAACTTCAGAATAATATCACAATAGATGAAATAATAACAAACATATCTTTTATCTTCATGCATCAATTTATGAGTTTATCAGGAAGAAAAACTGAATAAAAAATCTTTATCAATCAATATTTCATTAGTTTTTCCTTATCTTGATGTAACTATAAGATAAAGAATCTCTGATTTACTGCTAAAATGTAACAACCATTTTCCCGATGAGATCACATCGAGTTTCTATCCGATTAAGATCATATCGATCATTTTATTTATAATATATATATATATATATATATATATATAAATTTATTAAGAGAAGTCTAGAATCATTCTTTTTAAAACTCAAATTAGATGGTGTTCTCGTTTGGGAGATGGACCTAGAGAACTGTTGAAAGGCTTCGTCTTCCTCCTTTCTGTCGGGCGGGCGGTTTATGCTTTAGCTTCCTCTTCCAAACTTCTTGCTACTCCTTCCAATCTCAACTGCTCGACCACTCGGTCTTCTGGTGAATCCCGAATGGGAGTACCTACAGAAGGTACTCCGATGCTCAAGTCAACAAAGAGGGTTCGATACTCAATTGTCAGAGCATAGTAAAAAATGACGTACCTGCTTTTTGGAATGTGCGCTATTTATATTATTTTACTTGGCCTACCTTGTTGGGCTGAATTAATGAGGTGGATCGTGCTTAGAGGTGTATTACGTAGTTCCTAATGATGACTTAGCTTCACTGACCTTGATTGAGCGTAATTGGACCGAAGGTGTCGATCGGCCCCCACAAGCATAAGACGTTTGATCAGCCTGGTACAGGAGTCGAGACATGGTAGGCAAATTCTCCCTGCATCATATCAATTCTAACATACACCCAGTCTGCTGTAGGAAATGACAAAATGCCTCTAAAAATGAGAAAATAACCTTTGACAAAAAATAGGATGTGGATAAAAATTACTTTCGAAACTCTTTTTCCAAAAAAAATTCTAGATTTAAATTTCCAGAACACATTTTTTAATTTCGAAAATTCTTATCTGAAATATATTTTCAATTTTGAGTTCTGGAATTTTTGTTTTGAAATGTCTTTTTTAGTTTTGAATTATGTTTATTATTCCAAATTTTCAAATGCAGAATAAGAATAATTTTTGGAAATTTCAAAAGATGATAAGGTAGATGTTAAAAGTTATATGGTGCAGGAAGAAATTGTCGACATGTTATTGACCGTTCTACATAATAACTAAAGTTCCTTTTATATATATAAAATATAAGTTATTATTATTTAATTTTAACAAAATTTAACGTAAATAATTATAATGATGTAATTATATTTTAACGTGGATAAAATTTACTCTTTTATATATAAAGTTATTAATACCATAGTATTTACTAAGAATTATATTGGTATAATATTGTCTTCCATATATATACAATTTTTAAATTATAGTTTATAAAAAAGTCTTAATTAAGAAATAATTTGGATGGACTAAAAAATCTATTTATTAGTATTTTTCATTTATATTCATTCATATTTTATTTCAATTAACAGTAAATCAAACATCTTATTTTATCACGTAAAATGCATTTATTACGGTTTAGATGTCTGAAATCCTTTTCTAAGTACGTCTAATAATTAAAAACATAAAATAGTGTGCAGTGTTCAACAATATCACAATTATTATTACAAGAGGGGCGCTGAAATAATTCAACTACGAAACATGAAACTTCGAAACGAAACGATTCGTAGCCTTGAAACCAAACTTGAAGAAAAACAGAGAAGTCGCATCATCGTCATCCTCTCTTCTTTTGAGAAAGCAAAAAAGAAAAAGGAAAATTAATCGCAACCCATTCATCGTCTCCAAGTGTTTCAAATCAATTTTCATCGTTAACCCGATTCTCTAATTTCCCCGTTGATTTACCAGCGCGCCAAATTTCCTATGTAAAAACGAAATATGATTTAATCTTTCACGCAATCTCTGCGGTAATCACATCAATCTTGCGTTTTTCTTTAACCTGGGGCGGTTTGGAATTTGGGTTCGAAGAAAGCTTTGATTTTGGGTTGTGGGTATTGAGATTGGAATTAGAAGCTGAAAATGAGTAATCAGAAGAAGAGAAATTTCCAGATAGAGGCGTTTAAGCACCGCGTGGTGATGGATCCCAAATACGCCGACAAGACGTGGAAGATTCTGGAACATGCGATTCACGAGATTTACAACCACAACGCTAGTGGTCTCAGTTTTGAAGAGCTTTACAGGTTCCCCCTTTTTCATTTTTCTTACGATTACTATTAATATTCGGTTCCTTAAAAAACCCTTGTTTACGCGTGATAAGCATCTGTTTGGTTATGCGCTATCAATTATGTAGTTGTCTTATCTTGATCTGAATAAGGTTTGGAGTTCATCTCGTGATTAAGATGTGCAATATGATATGGGGTAACAACTTGTAGGATTTCAGGTGTTTGGATTGTTCAAGTCGGGGAGTACGAAAACAAATCCTATTATGTTTTTTTTGGGTTTGCTAGCTTTTTTGCTTTTCATGGGGTTATTGAGTCTATGATGGAACTGTATATTTTATGGTAACTTAACTATGTCTCCGAGAAAGTCGATTTGCTGCACAATCTTTTGAATTTGGGGATCAGCAGCTACATATGACTGGTGTTGCAATTCATCCTTTTATTTTGTGTCATGAAGCCATTACATAATTATCAATCTCTTGGTGTTGGGGATCAGCAGCCATATATGCCCTCCTTTTCCATCACTGGTTTAAACACTGAATGCCTTAATAGCGAACAGGGAGACAGTTTTGGATTAGTTGCTCAATTATTTTGGGCTATGGTCCAGCAGCAGATGAAGAAACAGGTAGACAATTAGATACTTAGCCTCAGGTCTTGCGATTAATTTCAGGTGCTGGATATGGTGGGATTATAGGCTCTGCCTTCCTGAACAATGGAAGATCTAACCCCAGCTTGAAGTTATTCTTTCTGCGTTACAACAAGCTAGATTAGGAAGAGGTTTTGGTTAAATTGTCAAAATCTAAGAAGAATAGGGAAAAACTGTATGTGTTCTCCCGCTGGAGAATTCTAATAAAAATACAATTTCATTACCAGTTCGTCAAGCTGATATTCAGCCCACCAAATTAGCTAAACTGCCAGTCATACATTTACCACACAATAGATTACTCTAATTAAGTGAATAACATTGACAATTGCATATAATTTTCTTTTGTCGTTAATTTTGTTGACATCCTCCTCAAATTAATGTTGGTATATCTACAAGCATCAATTTGCCGAGTCGAAAATTGTGTTGCTGATGTGTCAATGTTTTAGGGAAGTAGTTTTTTATTTGAACTGATGTTGAGACATGTGGTAGATTGATGACTCTACAATTATATACTTCTCATCTAAAATGACAATCAACTTTGAATATGTTATGTCCATCCATGGTAAATTGAATTAGTTGCAATATGTATAACACTAGTGTTGTCAGCATGCAATGTAATGAGTTGTGCTTGAGAGGTTCAAGCTGTATAATATGTCCACATAGTTGTCTTCAGAACATTGCTTCAGTGGATGACTTTGAAATTGTATCGTATTTCTTACATTTCACTTGAGATAAATAAAAAGAGAATATATTTTAAAGAACTTTTTTGATACAATTAGTTAGAGGGAAGAGTAAAAATGAATAGACATATCTAGAGTCCTAGGTACAGAGATAGTATTTAAGACCTATTCTAACTCTCCGACACAAGTTGGACCATACAAATTGTATGTATCAAGCTTGGAACAAATAAATTCAATTTGAGGTCCTCTTAAAGATTGGATTAACAAATCTGCAAGTTGATTATTGGATACGACAAAATGGGTACAGATTTCCTTGGACAACAACTTTTCCCAAATAAAATGACAGTCAATATTTGTGTGTTTAGTCCTCTCTTGAACACTGGATTGGAAGCAATGGGAAGAGAAGCTTAGTTATCACAATACATCTTCATTTGCTGAATCTCATAGAAGTTTAGTTCTTGAAGGAACTATTTTACCCATACAAGTTCACAAGTAAGAGATGCCATTGCACTATATTTAGCTACGATAGTTGATTAGGCAACTACATTTTGTTTCTTGCTTTTCTAGGAAATAATATTTCCTCCAAGGAAAACACAAAATCCTTTAGTACAGCGTGTGTCCATAGGGGATCCTATGCCCAATCAACATCACCATGCCCAAAGATTTGAGTATTTCATTTATCTTCATATAACAAACCTTGTCCTAGAGCTTGTTTTAGGTATCTTAGGATACAAATGATAGCATTCCAATGATCAATACAAGAAGCTTGCATGAACCGAATAACAACAACAACTGTGGAAAGGGGAGGTGACAATGGAAAATTGGATTAGTTATTTGAGTCATGCGTTGGTAGGTAATAAGGGGAGGTGACAATGGTTCAAGTGGATTCTGAATAGGATTTCGGTTGTTAGGAGCAAGAGGAACAAAGGGCTCCACTAATGGTATAGGGAGGACATATTGGACAAAATGAATATCTTGGATAGATGTAAGGACTTGTTGGACAAAATGAACATCACCCTAAAATATTTAGACCCTTTTTCCTAGAAAGAGTTGCACATTTTGAACGATGTATTATGTATAAGTACTCAATAATTTGGGTTCCATAGATTGCCACAGCAAAGCACAAAGTTGAAAATTAGTTTTCTTCCACTGTCAAGCTTGATTGGATGGTGCATTACTCCCATCTTTTTCAAGGTGATCGTAAAATCCTTGGCAAAAGAACCAAAGTTCAACTGAGGTAGTCCAAGAGAGATAATTTCTCCAATTTAGCTTTTTAAGAAGTAGTGATTGGAGTTCCAGAGAACGAGACGACATTTTTGTTGGAGGAGATTAGCAGAAAAGAAACTAATAAGAAACAAATAGTGAATCATTGATTTGACCTTCAACCAACCTGGTAATGGAGAACCAAAGGTTAAAGCAAGGATGTGGAGGTCCGACGAGTACTGCAGAGGAGGCGTGATGTTGTTTTGGTGAGAGGAAGGTGGTGCATGGACGTTACACGCCTAGTAGTGGTGAACAAAAAACGTATGGTGGCGCGTGGAGCGGATTCAGCCTCCAGAACTGGTGGGGTTGGCCATTGCTTGGAGATACGCTCCAAATTCGGTGGTCGTCGGAGAAAACTATGACACAACGACTATGGTGGACTGTGGACGATAGTGTTGAGCGACGTAGACTTCCCAGGTAAAAACTGAGACCAACAGAGTGGGATTGACCTGCTCTAATACCAACTTGAGATAAACAAAAGGAGACAATATATTTTAGAGAGCTTGAATCTCCTCTCTTATGTTCTCTTAGAGTCCTAGGTATAGGTTTAGGTACAACTCATTGGTACAACACAACACTTTTTCAATAAAACCTATTTAAGACCTATTCTAACAATTTCCATGAAATAGGAGCATTTCCTCGAAACATGCACCAGCTAGTGGTAGATTTCCTTGGGCCTAGACAGCCAGCCCAATGAGCATCACTATATGCTTGGAGTTGGAAAAAATAAACCACACTTTGAGGTGCTAGTGAGATATTTAATGATTTGCCGCACTGCTGAAAAATGAAACTGTTGTGGAGTTTGCATAAACTTAGTAATACTGTGTGCAACAAGAGAGATATATGGATTAGTGATAGTGACAAAGATAAGACTACCAACTTACTTTTGATGAGGTAATATCCAGGAAAAGCACATTCAACAAACTGTGCAATTAGCTTGGTGCGTTCATCAGGAGGAGGATGGACATAACACAGCCAAAGATACATAGAGTGGAGTATTTAGGCTGGTAATCAGATAATTGAGTGAAGTGGGACTTAATACCTATTGATGGAGATGACAATTTGTTTGTAGGATGAACTGTAGTGGAAAGGGCTTAACACCATAATCATAAGATGTGTTCATTTTCAAGAAAATCATATATTAGTGTGTCATGAAGTACATTTGAGTTGGATGTCCAAGACACTTATGTCACATTCTCTGGACAACTTTTCAATCTTTTCCCTCTTGAGGACAAGGTGAATGTTTTAGGGGGGAGAGAGTACCGATGGACGTTTGAGAGTCAACTTAGTGTATGTAAGGGAAGGGGGAAGTGTAAGGCTAGGATAGAGGAGCTAGTTAAAAATGTAACTAAGTCCTATAAATAATAGTTAGGAATTAGTTAGAAATGCAAGGAGTCAGTCAGAATTTTTTCGGACAGAATAGGGTTCTCTTGAATTCACTTTGCCTGTATTTCTGATTTCATTGATCAAGGGTACTGAACAACATTTGGGAGTGTTTGGCCCTAGATTTGTTCTTTCATTTCTTGTTTTTCCTCTCAAAACACTAGTTGAGTCTATCAAATAAGGAAACTGTCGTAGAGATTTATATTAATATTCATTGATAGATAATATCTTGTTGAAGTTTATAGCCAAATTTCCTTTACTATCTCTCCATGATTACTCAACTTTGATGATACCAAATTGATAAATTATTTTTTGGCATAAATATAAAATTGTTATGTAAAATTTTCTTATAGACAAACACATTAAAAGGGAAAACCTTGACCTAACAGTAAGGTTGTTGCCTTGTGACCTAGAGGTTATTGGTTCAAATCATGAAAATAGCCTCTTTGCTTATGGAGGCAAGGCTGCCTACATCTGTGCTTCCTGGACCCCACCAGGTGGGAGTCTCATGCATTAGGATTACCTGCATGTACACATAAAAGGATCTTATGCTTACTTTTCTTGAATCAAGGGAAAATATATGTTTCTAATTTTCTCCTTCTATTTGTGTGGATTCAGAAATGCATACAATATGGTGCTTCACAAATTTGGTGAGAAGCTCTATTCAGGGCTGGTTGCAACCATGACTGGACATCTCAAAGATATAGCTCAATCTGTTGAAGCTGCCCAAGGAGGTTCTTTTCTGGAAGAGCTGAACAGGAAATGGAATGATCATAATAAAGCATTACAAATGATTAGAGACATACTGATGTACATGGATAGGACCTACATTCCAAGCACCCAGAAAACTCCAGTTCATGAACTTGGGCTGAACCTGTGGAAAGAAAATGTCATTTATTCCAGCCAGATCAGGACTCGGCTATTGAATACACTTCTGGAATTAGTACATAGTGAACGCACCGTTGAAGTTATTGATCGAGGAATTATGCGAAATATTACAAAAATGCTAATGGATTTAGGCCCTTCTGTTTATGGGCAAGAATTTGAGACTCATTTTCTTCAAGTTTCAGCTGAGTTTTATCGGGTGGAATCCCAAAAATTCATTGAGTGTTGTGATTGTGGTGATTATCTGAAAAAAGCTGAGAGGCGTCTGAATGAGGAAATGGAAAGAGTGAGCCATTACTTGGATTCCAGGACAGAAAAGAAGATTACTAATGTGGTGGAGAAGGAGATGATTGAAAATCACATGCTAAGATTAATCCATATGGAGAATTCTGGTTTAGTGCATATGCTTTGTGATGATAAATATGAAGATTTAAGTAGAATGTATAACTTGTTCCGTCGTGTTACTGATGGTCTTTCAAAAATAAGAGAAGTGATGACTTCACATATGCGAGAGTCTGGTAAACAGCTTGTTACTGATCCTGAAAGATTGAAGGATCCAGTTGAGTATGTGCAAAGGCTCTTAGATGAGAAAGATAAATATGACAAGATCATAAACTTGGCATTTAACAATGACAAGTCTTTCCAGAATGCTTTGAATTCCTCTTTTGAATATTTCATCAACTTGAATCCTCGCTCTCCAGAGTTTATTTCACTATTTGTAGATGATAAACTCCGGAAAGGTCTAAAAGGGGTTAGTGAGGATGATGTAGAAGTTACTCTTGACAAGGTGATGATGCTATTCCGATACCTCCAAGAAAAAGATGTTTTTGAGAAGTATTACAAACAGCATTTGGCTAAACGGCTTTTGTCTGGAAAAACAGTTTCTGATGATGCAGAGAGAAGTCTCATAGTTAAGCTCAAGACAGAGTGTGGCTACCAATTTACATCTAAATTAGAGGGAATGTTTACAGACATGAAAACCTCTCAGGACACGATGCAGGGCTTTTATGGCTGCCACCCTGAGCTAAGTGATGGCCCTACGCTCACTGTTCAGGTTCTTACAACAGGGTCTTGGCCCACTCAGTCTAGCGTCACGTGCAACCTGCCAGCAGAAATGTCGGCACTGTGCGAGAAGTTTCGGTCATTTTACCTTGGCACCCATACTGGCAGGAGGTTGTCCTGGCAAACTAATATGGGCACAGCAGACTTAAAAGCAACCTTTGGGAAGGGCCAGAAACATGAGTTAAATGTTTCTACATATCAAATGTGTGTTCTCATGCTGTTCAATAATGCTGATAGACTCAGCTACAAGGAGATTGAGCAAGCAACTGAGATTCCTGCTTCAGATCTTAAGAGATGCCTGCAATCATTGGCTTTAGTCAAGGGAAGAAATGTTCTTAGAAAGGAACCGATGGGTAAAGAAATTGTTGAGGATGATGCTTTCTTTGTTAATGATAAGTTCAGCAGCAAACTGTACAAGGTAAAAATAGGAACTGTAGCTGCACAAAAGGAATCCGAACCAGAGAAACAGGAAACCCGACAGAGAGTGGAGGAAGACAGGAAGCCCCAGATTGAAGCAGCAATAGTGAGGATCATGAAATCCAGGAAGCAACTGGATCATAACAATCTTATAGCTGAGGTCACGAAGCAGTTGCAATCGCGTTTTCTAGCAAATCCAACAGAGGTAAAGAAACGGATTGAGTCTCTCATTGAGAGGGACTTTTTGGAGAGGGATGATAGTGACAGAAGATTGTACCGATATCTTGCCTAGAATTGGAAAACTTGTTTCAGTGATCACAATGTACCTTATGGACCAGGTGATAAATCACCTTTAAATAGCTCCATTGATTTTATTGTACATTAATTTGTTTTCTAATTCTTTGTGATGTTTCATCTTTTTTATCTGTATGACTCTATTCCCAAGCAAATGTTTGTAAGAGGTCAATTTGAGGAAGTCTTATGTACTTTATCCTGATAACATTGTTTGTTCGCAGCTGGGAGGTAATAGCAAAATTCTTGAATTCAAATGGAGTACATTATAACTTTAGTTTCACTAAAATTGAGATGGAGTGACATCAATTCAGTTTTCTTAACACCAAGATTCTTCTTTCATTTTTTCCTTATGCAATGTTTTCTTCCAAATGATAAAAAGATATATTATTTCAGATACTGTAACGGATTTTGATGAATGGTTTTGATGCGACTTTACATGATTGAGTGTCATGTTTAAGTAGTTAGATTTCTAAACAAATTTGCGTCCTTTCAGAATATTGTTACGCCAAGTTATTCTTCTTCAATGCTCTTTAAGGTAATTTGTAGCCATACACGCCTTTCAGCTATAAGAATACCCCACTAACCTTGCAGCTGCGTCATGTTAGAGAAAGATACGGGTCAAAAAATCAGTTTTTCTCATGTCATGCTTCATTAATTGTTTATCTGCTACTAAATCAAGAAAAAGATTAATAAATAAACAAATAAAGGGAGATGAGAGTTGTGTTAATAATACGTTTTATATTATTGGTTAAATTTTTTAAAAATATTATAAAAAAACGAGTGAGGTTTATTTTTGAGAACAAGTTATAAGTTTTATTGAATTTCAGTAAAAAAAAAAAAGAGTATTCAAAGGAGTGTTTTAAAAAGAGGGCATAAATAGTGTAATATTGGAGATGTAGATGAAGGATGAAGAAGTAGTTTAGCTCTTGAGCCTTTGGTATGAATTATAACTTATTAACTCATAGAATAAACAGACAACACTAGGTTCTTTGTCTGCTCTTATTGCAAAATCTTATAAACTGTCTAGTTGCGTTTAGTTTTTGAACAAAAACTAAGTTTTCGCTTATTGTGGTATAGGATTAACCTGGTTGGAATCCCTAAAGATACATCTCATACTATTGCTCATATTTTCCTTAAATAAATTAAAACTAGAGGGAAATAAATAAATTAAAATTGAAATGAAAAATGAAGTAGGATGTAAAACAAAGTGAAAAATGGATCGTCTATAGATAATCATTTAGTAAACTATCTACCAACACAAAATGTACAGAATTAAAAAGTAAATGACAATTGAACGTGCAAAAGAAACTAAGTATAATTGTTAGACTGTTTGATGTTTATATCTAGCGAAAGTGGAAGAGAAAGAAAAAGTCTAAAAATAAATTATAGAAAAGTAAATAGCTGAAACTTAAATTGCAAGAATTGTAAATGGTTATATAGCTGAAACTTAAATTGCGGTTGAAAAGTAAATTGTAGGAAACATAAATGACTGAAAATTAAAATATATAAATTGTAAAGCGCAAGAACTTAAGTTTATAGAAAACTTAAAATAGAGCATGATTGACATTGCAAATTGCAGTTTAACTAATATGAATGAAAGCGAACTACAACTGTAAATTGAAAAGGTAAATTGTAAAAATGTAAACGTAAAAGAATTAAAAGGATTAACAGAAAAGAAAAGTGAAACTCAATTCAATAATGTAAAATAGCGACCAAAATCATGGTTCAATAATCTTCCACTTCAAATGCAAGAGACCCAAATCTGGATTATTTGTTAATGAAAAAAACACAGTCAATCGGTTTGTTTGTATGTTCTTAGAAAACCACTTCCAATTGAAAATAGAATTCTAAAATGAATTTCAAAGAGGAAAACACTAAAGCCTATCATCGTCTAACATGGCTTTTAATGCACTGTTACCCAATTCCATAATTAAATTCACTTAAAAAAAATCAGAATGTAATCAATACATAATGTAAAGAGAAGAGAAACTGCGAGAGAATGAGAAGAAGAATGAAGAACTTGGAGAGAACTCGAAACATAAAAAAATGAAATGAACTAAAATTAGAGAAAACTAAAACTATATTAACTAACCTATTGTCGTGAAGTGTCTAATCTACTCGCTATCTCCTATGCATCTGTTTCTCTTAAGCTAATATTTTTTTATAGAGTTTCATATCTTTAAAAAATGGATGGGCCTTGAATCAAACCTACAAAATTGATCTACAACTAACTAAAATAACTACGTTAACTATCTTCAACTTCTTTCTCTTTGACTTTCGTTGACTGTCTAATGCATGTTGACCATCTATTGTTGTTTTTTCTTTTACATATTTTCGCTCTTTAACTTAGTTTTTCAATCTTCATGATATCAATGTCTTCATTGAAGCTAAGGTCAAAGTCCAATTCAAAAAAAGTATTTCTACAAATGATCAAAGTAACGATTAGACGCTATATGCAAAATTTAAGTTGTAAAATGCAATTTTATGATATTTTTGCAAAAAGTCTAATATTTTGGAAAAAATACAAGTATAATTTAAAGACAAAAAATAGGAATAAGAGAAACCTTACAAAATGTAATTAGTCTAGAAAAATACTACAAAATCGAGAATTGTCAAAGGGTAAAAAGAATTTCTTTCTCTTTGGAGTTCTTATATCCTCTTAAGTGACCCTATCAAATTTTAGTTCATATAACTGAAGAAATATAGTAGTAGAATTAATTCTATTATTGTGATTTGTAATAATTATTAAAGCAACATGAAAGTAGTAAGTTCTACCAGGACAATTTTTTTGACAATTACAAGACTTTTAACTCTTCACCTTCAAAGTCGATGAAATGAAAATTCTATTCCACTATTTTTCAGCATGCAACTATTGTAACCATTATTGTTGTTTTAACGTGAGAAATTACATTGAAGCATAGTATGAAGGAAAACAGACATATGAAGGGTACAACAGAAGACAATGACACGGCTTAACGATAGAGCTATTCATGAAGGGAAATCCAATAAAGTTATTTTTGATCATTTAGAAAAAAAAAAAAATTATTCTTTGTCTCTTTCTCCTATTCAAGTCAAAGATGATCAAATTACTTTACGATAAATCATTGAAAATGAAAAGAGAGAAAAAGAGGAGAACGAGAAGAGAGAAAGAAAGGGAAAATAGAAGAGAGAAAGAGAGGAGGAAGAAAAGAAAGAAAGAGAGGAAATAGAAAAGGAAAAACAAAAAAATCTTTTTTTGGAGATGAACCAGATATTGATAATATTTTACCTTTTATAAACAAATCTTGTGAAGAAGTTCTTGAAGATAAATCTATGTATGGACCAGAACCATATATAGATATACAATATTCCTCCATAGAAAACACAAGTAAAGGTTGGATTAAAAATAAGAAGAGGAAACTAGAAAAAAAAAAAACAAGAGTATCTTATAACATCCCCTGCAAGCATAACTGAGAAAAAATCCTTAAAGGGGGATAACAATACTTTAAACTCTTCTTTTTCAATTATATAATGCTAATTCTTCTTCATAAAAATCTAAAAAATAACACTTTGTGATGTTGTTGCCTAGTTTGGGCAAAGAACAACACAAAGTGAACAAAACTATTTTTGAAAAGAGCTCTATTTTTCAAAACTTTTATATAAATAAATGGCCTTATTTTTGTTTTAATTTTCTTTTAATACAGAAATTTGTCTCATGTTTGTTTGATGTTTATTGTAGATGGATATTTGATCCTGAGGAAAATAATAAATAAATAGATAATGCTATCATTGAGCATCATTCATATATGATGATAGATTCTTCTTAAGAGGGAGGGAATGATGAAAACCATCCAGCTTCATAACTTTCGGCTAAGAAGATAAATGAAGACCGAGTCTTACTGAAGAGATTGTAAAGTTTTTTTGTTCTTCTTAGCCTTATAAAAATTTCATAGAGTAGTTAGAAAGTATTGGACCTTGTATTTTGGGCGAAAGTAGAGTAGGATGTAAATAGAAAAGAAAGTAGAGTGTAAAATAGTAAAAAAAAGGGTGCAAATAGAAATGTAGGCAAGGAATGCATGGGGGTCCACACGTCTTCTCCTCAATGGAGAGGATTTTACTCCAATGAAGGCAAGCCATTTATCACTCTCCCAATGAAAAGGTTTTGCACCAATAAGGTGGTGACACTTGTCACACTCTCATTTCAAAGGTTTTGAGAGAATTTTCCCTATAGATAAAAACCTCTTGTACATGATTTTTAACTTTGATTTGCATAATGAAATGCTATCCAAGTAAAAAAAAGTCTCTTCCTGTAGAATAACCTTTCTTCCTTCCACAATGCAAAGAGACACCAATAAAAACAAATATAGTTCTTGCACTTTTACCAAATGGGGTTATTAAACTTTTATAGGAATTTAGTGATCTATTTCCAGAGGAAATTCCTTATGGACTTCCACCATTAAGGGGAATATAACACAAAATTGATCTCATTCTTGGTGCCAGCCTACCCAATAGGTCAACATATAGAACTAACCCCAAACAAAAGAAATAGAAAAACAAGTGTTTGATTTGTTGTCCAAGGGCTGGGTACAAAAGAGTCTTAGCCCATGTGTTGCACCCATGTTGTTAGTTTCCAAGAAGGATGGGTCTTGGAGAATGTGTACATATTGTAGAGTCATCAACAACATCACCATAAAATATAGGCAACCAATATCTCGTTTAGGTGATGTACTAGATGAATTACATGAAGCAACTTTATTTTCCAAAATTGATCTTAAGAGTGGTTATCATAAAATTCAAATAAAAGAAGGATATGAATGGAAAAGTACTTTTAAACCCAAATTTGGACTATATTGTTTGAATTGTTGGCCTAAAACAAGATGGAGTGAATTGTTTTTCAAAAGATTTTAGTAAAAGATGAAGTTAGATTGGAAATTTAATAAAATCAATAAATTGATTTTTATGTTCAACCGATTATAAAAAGAACAACAAATATATACACCAAATATTAACCAATTATTACGTTTATTCAACCAATTGAAATATTGCCAGAAACTAGAAAACAACAAATAAAACAAATAATGAGAGAGAGAGAGATGCACAAATGATTTATACTAGTTCACTCTTACACCAAAAACTACATATAGTCCTAAGTAAAACAATTGAGAATACACTAAATCGAGAACAAATTTTACACAAGATACAATTAAGAGTTTAGTTCTTGAACCCTACAGGAACACTCACTCTCAACCACTCAACAGAAATCCAGAAATTCTCCCTATTGTTTATTACACTATAATTCAATATTAATGAAAAGTTAATGTTGATATTTATTTGACAAAGAAGGAAGACAAAGAAAATTAATTAATGAAAATTACAAACCTATCCCACATTTTTCCTTAAAGGTACGAACCTATCCCAGAAAATTCACTTTATTATAATTCAATAGTTCATACACTTTAATCATCATCTCTTATATTTCATGAAATTTCGTTAGCATTTTGCATTGATCTTCATGTGGTACGAAATGAAAGTGGTGACACGAAATCTCCACAATCAAATATGCACCCAAAGAACAACAAAGCATGCAATCAACCAAAATTACATAAAATATGAGATGTAGATTACAAGTTATGTACTAATAAACTAATAAAAAATGATTATTTTTCCCAAACTGTCCAACCGGACAATTCAAGATTCAATACATTTACTGTCACTCCAACCTCCTTTGCTTTTTATAAAATATTTACAATTGGAAGAGGAGTAGACAAATACACGTATTAAATCTCAAATGGAAAACTAATGATCTATCAATGAAAGTCTACTAAATTTGGATCTCTCAATCCAAAATCTAACAATTTGTTGATGGCTAGACACCCCAGACTCAATACCAAGACATATTAAAGAATTATAAATATACATGGAACTTAAAAAATAACAATTCTAATTATATATGCAATTCAATAAATAAAAAACTCTAATTATACATGCAATTCAATAAATAAACTACTCTGATTATACATGCAATTAAAAGAATAATCAATTCTAAATTATAACAATTACAACTAATAATCAAATTAATTATTTAAATAATAATCTAAATAGAATATTAATTATAAAACTAAACTTTCAATCATATTAGTTATATAATGAAATAAAATAAAATAAAATATTAATTAATTATAAAATATAATATTAATTAATTATAAAATATAATATTAATTAATTATAAAATATAATATTAATTAATTATAAAATATAATATTAATTATAAATTAATACTAATTATAAACCCTAATATTAATTATTAAATTTTATTAATCTTAATTATATAACTAAAATAATACTAACTAAAACCATATTAATTATAAATCCTAATATTATTTATAAAATTTTATTAATATTAATAATATAACTAAAATAATATTAACTAAAACAATACTAATTATAAATAAATAAAATACATATAAAAACTAACCCGATGGTGGAGTGGAAACAGTGAAAGAACAAGGAGGAGGCCAGAACGAAGAAACCAGTGACAACTTCATAAGAACCAATCATAGCGACGAAGGAAGCCAAAGAACAAAAAGTATGCAGTTTTAGTTAGAAACATAACCTAGGACAACCAAAACACAACATTAGTAACAAAAAACAAAAGGAAAACAAACAAACATGAAAAATGAATGACAAAGGACGTATTAGCGACGACAAAGAGCGTTCAAAGCATTCATAACTTGAAAAACTAGTGAGCATGCAGGAAAAGAGTGTTTGAGAGGATGACTAAAAAAGCCCATAGGCAACAATTGTTCACTAAAACCATCACTTACGGTGCATGCTTAGCAATAGGCGACAATTTCCCCTATAATTATCGCTTAGGTCTCCTCAAATATGCGATGGTTCCCTCATGTAGTCGTTGCCTATTCCCTCCCACTTAGTATAGGCGACGATGCTTTCCACAACCGTCACCTATATGTTCACATTATTTACAAAAATGTCTCCTTATTTTTTTGGATGATATGAGGCTTTAAACTGACTTTGTTAAAAAGTTTTTTTGCATTAGTGAATATGGTTTTTTTCCTTTCACTTCTCACAAAGTAACTTAGTTAAATATCTAAAACTTGATATTATTTGTTGTCATCAAAATCAGTGTAACTTAGGTAAGAATTTTAGCTATAGATTGACGTTTGATCATAAACGAATCATTTATGCCTTAAAAAATGTAAGTAAAGGTTAAGTGAAATAGTGAAAATATTTTGCCTTTTTTACCTCCTTTCTTCTTTAACACTTTGTTCATAAAGTTATTGTCTTAACATGGTTTTGAAAAGTTTTATAAAATATTTGTGTACACGATTCAATTTCCTTTTCTAGTATGACTTGTTTACTACATTGTCATGGTCCTCCCACTAGCATTACACAAAATTTTATCAGAATATTTATTTATAAAAAATGATACAATTACTTGTTTAGTAAAAGAAAACTCATCTTCTTCACTTAATCATTGATGTTTATAAGGTCTTTGATGGGGGATGATTTGTAAATTAGGCTTTGGACCATTCTGTTTTCTCACAATGTTAGCAAAGTTTCCTTCATTCATGATGAGTATAGAAGTTTTGTTCATGAATGAGTATCAATCATTGATGAGAGGAAGTGTTTTTCAAATTATATTACAAGTGTTAAAAGTTGGAGTAATTATATATTTAAGGGTTTAGGTTAATTTTGTTGAGAATAGAAGTGTGAACTCTCATGCTTATCATATTGTTGTCATTAATTAAATAATATTTAAAACTATTATTTATTTCATGAAAAAAAGATAAACAACAAATGTAAGACTAGGTCAATGTTCCAAAGTCAAGAATGACAACATCCTTAATATAAAAAGAATGTTTATCACAACCCACATCTCTAACTCTTAAACCAATAAGACGATCTAACATATGTGAATTAGCTTGATGTTGACTATCTAGACATAGACTATTAATAATGTTCTAGAATATTTCCTAGTAAAAGTTTATGTCAAGTAAGTCATCTTGAAAACATTAATACACGCTTAAGAGAAATTTATCTCACACTAAAGTCATAGATATTTCAAAGACTAAGCATGAATAAGACTTATGTCATGGTTTCTACCTCCACAAGCAATGTGCTCCCATGTCCACAAAATTGAGACCCACCCAACCTCTAGTCCACAAAAAATGGTCAAGGAAAATTGACGTGGGTGAGTTAAAGGGCTAACTAACTTGCCAAATTTCTTAAAATATGTGAGTGTATGTGTGTTTTAAAAGCACACTTAATCAAATGAATATTTTCTAAGTCTAAATTAATTATCTAATGCTTAGGATTTATCTAATGTCTCTAGTTTCAATAAATTGAGAGGATTTTAACTTTTTTACATTAAATTACTCAATTACAATTGAAATTTAATTTATAAATGTTCATAATTTATATTTAAATTACTATATTATTGTATGTTTGCATAGCAATGCTTTAAATCATTTTTATTTATACTTTTATTTTAATAGTTTACACATATAATATAAAATTTATGAAAAAATGTGGCATGAACTAGCCCTCCTTATCCGGTTTGTGACCTAGTGCATTAGCATGCTAGGCAAGGTAACAAGTCACTCATATTCACTTGTCCAAAGACTATTTGTATACCAAAAACCAAAAACTGGGTTGACCCTACATCCATTCTACGTCTGAGGCCATTTTTAACTTGGGTTATCATCTTGACAATTGTTACTTATAAAGCTCGGACACTCCTATTAAATGGTGTGTCGGTGCCGATATGAGTATCAGACATCGACACTCGTATGACACATGTAGGACACGTATTCCTGAAGTGTCCAATTTAAAAAGTATTTGTTAGATTTCTGACAATTCTAGTACAGTTCTAACACAATTTTAAAAAGGAAAAATACATTAATTTTCTAAAAGTTCAAACTTTATTGTATAAATTGTTATTATGATTATAAAAATAAAAAACAAATCCTTGTGAACCAGTCATGAAAAACATCTTTCTGCTCCAAAAAATAATCTGGAACATATTTGTGCACATAAATTTTTATTGTCAATTTATATAATTCATAATTATATAATATATAGATCCGTGTCTCTGTGTCCTATATTTTAGAGATTTTACGTATCTCTATGTCCGTGTCCGTGTCGTATCAGTGTCTGTACTACATAGATTGTTACTCTAGAAAGAATTTTCATTCTTCTCATTTGTATTTAAAATATTTTTGTGAAGTGTGCATTAGGACATAAACCCATGGCTTATTAGTTTATTAAAAAATATCCCATATTAGTTTGCCAACGAAAGAGATTCGTTGATTAAGCATCTCCACCACCTAAGTTACCAACATGCTTAAGTTTTAGTATTCCTTTATATCTAGGACTATCAAAATTTGTCAACTCACCCACCACAAGTTGGTCAACAGAATGGGTTATCCCACTTAAATATAAAAGATTAGAAGGAACATTATTCTAAAATATCAAGTTACTTACTTGCGAAGCCACTTATAACTTAACATCCATCAATCTCAACTCAACCACTGATAAAAATAATGTACCTGGGCCTGAAATCTTGTTGTCTCGGTCGCTCGAGGCATGCAGTGTGAAAATGTCTGGCATGCGAGCAATGACATGTGAAGGGCTTCAAGGTTCATTTGTTCGTGGAATCACTCAGTGAGAGAGTGTGAAACTTGAGTGTGATAGGTTAGACGAGTGTGATAGTGGCAGGGTAAATGAGAGAGATTCGTAATAAAAGGTAAGGGTTTCTTTTTTTTTAGAGAGGTTGTTTGATGGAGACAATTGCTTACTGTACTTAAAAAAGAAGGTCGAAAAGGTATCAGTCCTATCTTAAGTCCTCCAAATCTATGCTAACTCTTTCTCTCGTGTTGTTTTTGGTCTTTAGTTTTCAGTAGACGTAGATGGTATATATGCAAAAAGTATTTTGATGTCTAAGTTAGTGCTTGATTTGAGGTTATTGAGTGTAATAAATATTGTTTTAATGCGTACATTCTACACTCTACTTTATAGGATCATGATGGACCTCTGACATTAGACCGAGATTAGAGTAAGTTTTCAGGTTAACCTAAGGATTTTAGGTGGGTTTCCGTACAATGATAAAGTTAATCATTTTTGTCTTAATGGATGCATGTCCATACCATGTTCGAGGGGTACTTGGTCAACAGGGTTGATTGACACCCCTTCAGAACTGTGCAGTACACTTGCCCCCAAGCTCGAAATGTGAATATATTGAAGAGGTTTTTGTTCATGTAGATCTTGATGGGTGATTTTGGAGATCTAGGATTTTAAAGTGGGTTCTAGAATATTCTGTGTTTTGGTGGGATTTTTGAATTTTAATACTTTCGCATTAGGATCTGAGCATTTCATATCGTAACCATTAGATCTGGACAAATCTAAGGGTTGTGATACATCATGGTGTTTGAACTTCTTAACTCTTAACTTATAAATAAGAGTGCATTTGAAGTGGGGGCCACTTTTTTTATTTGTATACCGAACGGTGGTTAGGTGTCGAGAATTCCCTTAGGTTGGTCATGTCTTTTACCAATTCTTTCTCTCCTTCTTTGGGGGGAAAGTGTATCGTATGGTCTCAAGGAGTCTCGATCAACCTCAAACAAGGTCCTGACATGCATCCTTCAGACAAAATGATTAACTTGAACACTATATGGAAACCTACCTAAAATCTTTAGGTTAACTCTAAAACTTACCCTAATCTCGGTCCAATGTCAGAGGCCCCTCATGACCCTATAAATAGGCACACCTATCAAGGCAAAAGAAGTATTTATTACACTAAACCACCTCCCAAATTGAACACTAACTTAGGCATCAGAGTATTTTTTTCAAGTACACCACTTACATCGATCGAAGACAACATGAGAGGAGGAGTCAACAGAGATTTGGAGGGCTTAAGAGAAGAACGATATCTTTTCGACATGTCTGAGTTTCTTTATCTTGTCCTTTAAAGCCTAGCACTCTTCGATCGTATGACCGAAATTACGATAGTATCTACCCTACTTCTTTGCATCAACATTTGGAGGTCGGAACTTGCCTTGGTGTGGGAAGTAGTTGTGCACTTAACGCCTCCAGGATCCATCCTCAATTAGTATTCAAGGGTGTTTTAACCGAGAACCTCTCAGAACCGTACAATATACTTACTAAATCTGGTGATTTTTTGAACCTTTTGAACCTTCACCCAATATTTATTTGAAATGATAAAGATGTCCTTTTAGTTTTTAAATAAGAAGGAGGTGCGGATCGAAATATATTTTAGAATTACTTTTCTGTGATACGTTTTGGAATTTTGGAATACTTTCTTGTACTTAAAATCTCTTTTCTAGAATACGTTTTTAGATTTCGTTTTCAATAATTTCATTATTTTGGATAGATTTTTTTATACGGAATTGTTTTTCCATAATGAAATTTTGATTTGACAAAAAAACTTGCTTAACAATTTTTAGATTTCATGGTGATTTTGTCATTTGCATTCTGCAACCTAATCACAACAATTCAGGAACACAAAACAAAGCACTAAACCAACTCGTCTAACATCGTCGTCATCATTATGGTTTCAGTTTGAGAAATTCATTCATTTTGGGTGCAATTAGCAAATAAAACTGTTCATAATCCTCAACTCACTCTTAGAGGACAAAGGAACAACAACAATGTAGATGTCGTCAAAGACCATCTTTCTGGCTCTGCAAGTGGTGGATGTCAAGAAAGAGAATTTGAAGAAAGCCTATGACGATCTTCAAACTCATTCCTCTCTCTTCTCTTCCTCATTCTTCACTCCCTCATGGTCCCATATGCATGCCCACTTCACCTCCCTCCACAACTCCCTCTCTAAATGCTTTCACCTTCTTCACTCCCTTGAATCCCAACAACAACACACTCACTCACCACCCTCTCCTTCCAAAGATCCATTTATCTACCCTTCCATTCTAAACCATCATCCCGAAACAACACATTGCTAGGAAAGTTTTTTTTCAAATCAGATTGTACAAACTGAAAGGTCACACCGGATCCGGGATTACCTACCAGATTGTACAATTTAATTTATAAATTAAATTCACAAATCGGATTATACAACCTGGTAGACAATTTTAGATCCGATGTTGACTTTCAGTTTGTATAATCCAGTATTTACATTTTAAAGAGGAGGTATTACCTACTATTTAAAGGGTACTTTTTGGACCTTTAAAACTATATGAAGGCCTAGGTGCAGGAATAATCAATGGGGATGTAGGGAGAATTTTCATCTTTTAACTATAATATAGGCTTAAAATACTACATATTACACATTGACGAACATTGTCTATAAATTAAAATGTTTGCATGACATATGTATGGAGGGCAAAACTCAATTTCTAAGGTAAAGATAACTTGCCTTATTTTAAAGCCCTTTTTTTTTGTTGATTTGTCAGGTTATGTTAGACTTTCTCAATTACGTTTTTGAATGCTGATTGTGTCACTTTTTTAATTAGCAATTAATAACCTAGATATAACTATCAATACTATTTTCATAGTAAATTCCCAAATATTGTTCCAATATATCAAAATTCCTTTTAAACATATAAATTTACATTTTGACAATTAAATTTTAAACTCATTTCATTAGAGACCCTAAAAAATAACAATCAAACAAGGTTATAATTCGACACTTCAAATAAAAATAATTTAAAAAAAAAATTAGGGGTAGTTTATTTGACACATGAAATGAACGTATTTTCAAGATTAAATTAAAGAAATTAAGCTTTCTCTTACATAACATATATTAATATACAAAAAAAATAAAAAAAAAATATTTGAGCGTCAACGTTTTCGATATATAATATATAATATAAAAAACATTTGAAAGATAAAAAGTAATAATTAGTTATCTAGGCTTGTGATTGCAAATGGAAATATTTTATAAAATTAATAATAAATATATAAATAAATAATGAATTCAAATTCAATTAAGAATCAACTAAATACTCAACTTGCTTCGCTACATGGTTATAAACTAATTGTTGACAATTAATTATTCGCATATTCTTGTAGTGTCTTGATCTTGATAATTTATTGTTTTTAATGAAATAAAATTTATTTTATATACAAGAGAGGTTTCTGATGGCAAACACACACAACAAAAAATGATTTAGGAGAACTTTTCATTTAAAATTGGGCTAGAGATCATTTTTTTTTTCTTTCTTTTCTCTAAAATATAAAATATATTTAATTATTTTTCTAAAATTATTATATTTTCATTTAATTATCATAGAAAGCTTGAATAATAGTTTATAATCAATTATTGTAAGAAACTTTTATCCTTGCCATTTAAAAAATTACAACGCATAAATTGTTTTTATTCTCATTTATCAAACGTGAAATGCTTTTATTATCAAATTATTTTCGGGGTTGATTACAAATGTCACCTTGCATAAAGATCAACGACCGACTAAGTAATAGTTTAATGGTTGGATGGGTTAAATAAATATTCTTCTAGATCTACTTCATAATGGGTTGAATGTTCTTCTAAATCCTTAAATTTTGACTTTCATGAAGTGTAAGTATGAACAAGGTTTACAAGATAAAGAATTTAAAATTTCAATATTAATGATCACATTCACTATAATTTACATATACTAAATTATTAATTATATTTAAATTTGATCATATAGCAATGAGTTAATGTAAAAAATATAATGCAACTGTTATTTAAACCTTCATCAAATTATGATTATCTTTTAATGTGTTTACTAATATAGTTTTTACTTGTTTATTCTTTTAGAGTTTGAAAAATGAAAAAAATAGTTTGAAATAAGATAACATTAAATCATTGTTTTTTTATTGATGGAATGAATCAACTTTAAAAAATAATAATAAAGTGAGTCCGGGTGGGGAACTTTCTATGGGAGAAAAATTCAAACCTAAACCTATATATAAAAGAAATAGTTTCTCTTTTTCTATCAAACTCGGGATTTACATTTTGGACGTTTGCACATTGAAATTTAATTTTGTTTTTATACTTTAGAAGTAAAAGAGTGATATCTTTTTTACATTCATTGGAAGGAATAAAACGTGAAAAACATATATGAAAAATTAAGAAAAAGAAAAAAAACAATTATAAGATGAAAAGTGGAGAGATGAAAAGAAAGCGATTATGTACAAGAAATATTAAAGAAAGTAAATGTAAAAAAAATTCAATTTATGTAGGAAGAATATTTCGTTTATGTATAAGAAACATTAAAGAAAGTAAATATAAAAATACTTATATTTTTTAGTATGAGAAGGTATTATAAGTTTGGAACAAATCTATTATTTACTTAATTTTTTATTTTTTTTAATGGAGTTCGACCTGTTTAGCCTAATCTCCGAAATAACTCGTTTTTATTATTATGGGAGAAGATATTACAAATTTAATTCCTTTCCTTGCCTTTCTTTTATGTCATAATCATTTACCAACCAATGCAACTTTGTATTTTCAATTCTGATGTATGCTCGTATATACAAGCCATGCAATACATTGAAACTTTAACCTAACCTGTATTACAAAATAGTGAATTAAAAACAGTGGACATTAACAATACTCCATGGAAAAAAGTGATGCATAGGGAGTGTATATAGTTCACGTGTGTACTGGATGGACCAAGGGATGAATAATTAGTGAATATGTAGGGGGTATTTAGGTTATAACAAATGTCATGTGTTATGGACCTTTTTGAAATTTGAAAAAAAAAATGTTCATTCCATATTTATAATAATTAAAATACAAACTTGTAATGGTGTTGCATGGGTCTCTGACTAGTTAATAGTCATAGAAATGAAAATGAAGCTTGTGTACGTGTTACCTAAATAGGAAAAGGGAGAATATTCCTTACTCGTGTTTCAGAAGAAAAATAAGATCACATGCATGACCAGTGATGTCCAACCATTGTAGGAAGGGGAGGACTCTCTAATATTCAAATAAAGGCGTTAGTGGAGAGGGAAGATGATGTGAGTTGATTTTAGAATTGCACATGTTTAGAGATTTTTTACTTGGATTATGATTTTTTATTTAACAATATATGGTGAGACTCAGTAAAGATTTCCACCGGACACGAACTTAACCAAGTGGTTAAGTAAGTGTGAAGGTTCTCTTCAAAAGGGCAAAGAGAAAAAACACAATTACTATGATGAGGATGATGAATACAAAATTAAAGCAATACAAATGGAAAGAGAAGACCAAATTGAAAAGAAGATAAATGAACAATAATGAAAGAAAGTGGGCGGAATAATGAAAGGAAAAAGGGAAGGGATGAAGAATCTTATGGAATGGAGAGAATGGTAGTGCATCACGCCACTTGGGGGAGGGAGCTCCAAGATTAGTGAGGGATGAGTCACCACTTGAAGCAATCTCTACTCAAGATAAGACTCAGAGAAAAAGGAGAACACTCAGAAATTCACTATGAGAGAGTTTCTTTACTCAAAATTTAATGTCTATTATATGAGGTAAAACTCCCTATTTATAGATATGAGTGCCTTGGTGAGCAAGATCATGGAGGGGAGCGGTAACGAAGAGTACCTTCTAGAAACTAGGTCTAGCCTAGGGATGCTGCACACATGGAGAGGTTTCTAGAAGTTAGGTTAAGTGTGAGGCTCATGGGCGACACATGGAGGTCATCTTCTATAAACTAGGTTTTCTAGAAGCCTTAAGCTAGCTTATTTCTTCTAATTGGGCCAATGTGAGCCCAATTGATTACAATTTAATCTTGTCTTAAAAATACTAAAAAGAAGAACAATTGATATTTTGGTCCATGTTCGGGTGTTCTTCTCATAAGGATCTTTTGAGGGATTGTGGTGCCTTGTGTCTCAGCCTAAGATGATTGACCTAGCCTCAAATAGTCTTTTGTACCCTTGGTCATCTTCTTGTAAAGTTGGGTCATATCAGAAGACATGATGGTTGAATTAAAGTAGGATGTGAGTGATCTTAGCTCCATTTCCTTTATACTGTATGGGTTGAGAATAACAATGGTGTATTTGAGGTTTAGAAGGTTAAGTATTGAAGAAGAGTGTAAGTGGAGAAGGTTCAGAGAGAAGTTGGTAAAAGTGAACTACCTGCTCTTATGTTGAAGGAAAAAACGAGATTTTTAGGTTAGTCAATTGTGTTGTTTCCTAATGAGGATTCGTGTTTTTTTTGGAAGTTTGTGTTGTTTACTGATTTGAATTATTTGATTTGTCAAATAAGGGTTGGATTTCATGTTTCGTGGGGCTTCAACACGGGAGAGGGGTGTTCTGTTTGGGGCATAATCGATTATGCATCCTCATCATATAATTGATTATGCCATTGATAAAAAAAACCATCCACACACTCAATTCGATCATCTTCATCAAATAGGAAAAGTTTGTAGAAGTAGTTAGAGTTGAAGTATTTGATGAATCCTATCTTTGAATGAAGATTTGAAGGATAAAGGTTCAGTTTATACCGTGTGTGTGAGATTCTCTGTTTTGTATGATTCTCTGTTTTGTATGAGTTTGTTTCTCCTCTTAGCAATTTTATTATCCATTAAAGTATTAAAGAAATCTTTTTTTTTTTTTTTAAAAATCTGATTATATCTGAAGTGGTTCTACTAAGATATTTTTAATGTTAAAACTAGTTTTTTAATAGATTGAAAATTCATGTGTTTTCAAAAGGTTGATTGTCTATTAAGTTTTAACAATTTGAAAACACGAATTAATTCACTATTTTCACATTAAGTCAAATCAACAAATTAAAATAAACTTTTAATCCATTAAAACTGACAAAACAAATTGTATATAACTATACTTTTTTATGATCAAAAGAAAAATACTTCAACTTTTTTAGGGAGTTTATCTTTTTCAGTGAGAAACTATTTTCTTGGAGCAATTCTTTTGAGTTCTTTGGATTATATATCCTTGACTAAGGGAGATATCCTAAATCTTTTGAACCTTGTTGTTTCTACAGTGATTCGAGTGTGATTGTTCCTTGTCTTTCATTTTGTTTTCTATAGTGTTAGACTATGATTGAATATGATTTTCAATTATAGTAGGGTAACTACGAGTTACTTGTTGGGTATAATACTTTTGTAGAGTTCAAGAGTGGTTTCCTTATAATCTTTGTGTGTTGTAAAAGACTTGATTTATTGGAATCTAGATATCATTTTTTTCATTGATCTGGAGAGACTATTAGTTGTCATTTTCACAACGTTCTGAATGCAATAATTGAATTAGAAGAAGAATTTTTTGTTCAACCTTCAAGAAGTGAATTTCAACCTTATATCCTAAACAACGAGATATTTTACCCATTTTTCAAAGTTTTTTTAGGAGTAATTGTTGGAACTCATGTTTGAGTTAAGGTCCCATGATTAGATGCATCTCAGTTTTGGGGGAGGAATGATTATTCAACCTAAAACATCTTTGCAGCATGTGATTTCGACATGAAATTTACTTATGAGCTAGTAGGCTAGGAAGGAACAACTTATTATTCCAAGATATTAAAAGATGCTCTTATGAAGGAGGATCCTTTGATTATACCTAAAGGTTTGCTCCATGAAGCAGTTTGCTATTTAAATGTATTAGAAATATTTTTTGTCAGTGAGAATTTTATTTGTTTATTTAATGTATGGAAGTACTACTTGGGTGATGCATGTTTCATGCTAACAGGTTAAATTATTACCCCATATCGTGGGGTCAGATACTAAAGAGACAAAGGGATCCCTCCCAAAGGAAGGGTAAGGAATTCGTACAAATTGATAATCCAACCCTTCCTCCACAAAACCTACCTTTTTTTCCCTTTTATATTAGATCAACGATATTTTCCAAATGAAAGACAAATGTAAAAATATTACGTCGATTATGAAACTAAAGCTCTTGTACAGCTAAATGTCATGGATTTTTCGTTCTTTAATATGGATGGTTTTATTTCATCAGGTGTTTTCTTTTTAGTCACTGGAGATATTCATGTCATGGAAAGGTCAATACTACGATGATTCCGTAAATGTCTTTTACACAAATTTGAAACTCCTAGACACTGGCGATTTAGTGACTGAGGTATTGAAGAAGAAGATCTGAATCGCTCCAGATGATTGGATTAATGTTGTAAACTTGAAAAATGAGGGTCGCAAATTTGACCTATCTGCCATCCATGATGACCTAAACTACGACAACGATCATGCTTTGGATGAAATGTTACGACCACAACTTCATGGTTGTCCCTCCAAGAATGTAGGATGTTTAATCATTGAAGATATATTATTACATAACATATATGTCCATATTCTCAGTCCACGCGACAATAACTATGCACAATTACTATAGGATGATGTCTTCATGGTGTGAACCATGAAACATAACATTGTCATTAATTGGTCATACCATATCATTCACCATATGCAGAAATTCAAGTCAAATGCATGCCTTTACGATCTTCGGATAACTCTTGAATGTTGGAGGGTACCATATCCATTTGAAGTTGGAGGATAACTCAAAATTAGTTTGGTCACAAATGAGAAATCTTTGAAAACATTGAATACGGTAAACAAAAATAATGTATGGCAACATGACACTAGTAACCATGGTCCATAACAATATTCACAATAAGAAAACTTATAAAACATAGATAAAGACTTTGAGGTCGAAGGGTATGAAGATCAGCTCTCAGAGCATGATAACATATTAAACTAAATATGAAAAAGCATATAGAGAATGCAATAAGGTATGCGAGGACTAGTATTAGGTTTGAATACCCTTTCATACAACCTTTCTCAACCATATACAACCTTTCTCAACCATGTACATAGTAGAATTAATGTCGTTGAAGACATGATCCAAAAACTTAGTGATAATTTATAATAGTTTCCAACAACTTCATTTATGTTTGTTATTGTACTTTATATTTTCTGTTGTCTTTTATTTCTATGGTTGTGCTCCAACTTAGTCATTTTGTTGCAATTATGAAATTTAATTTTCTGTTGTTTTTTATTTCTATGGTTGTGCTCCAACTTAGTAATTTTGTTGCAATTATGAAGTTTAATGCATCATTTGGAAAACAAAATTATCAACATCTACATAGTTTTAGTAACCAAAATTATTCCCTTTATGTCATAATATTAGTTTAATCAAAATAATTAAAAAAAATCTTTAATTAAAAAGTTGAGATATATATATATATATATATATATAAATAAATAAATTTTGTATAAAAACCATTTAAATCTAAACACTTAACTAATTTTTAAAACAAGTTGTTTATACAGATATTTTCTCTCTCTTCAACATCTTGTATTTATTTAATAAAGACAACCTACATACTAAATTAAACAGCTGTACGGACTACTCAGAAAAAAATAATAAATAAATAACTAGATCTATCTTTCTTATAGAGAAGACATTTTCCTCCTCCTTATCCTCCTTACTCAATTTAACAAAAATGTTTTGTAAAATGAAGGGTTAATATTCAAGAGAGATCCTTAATAGTATGAAGAGTCAATACATATTATTATTCATTATTTATTGGCAAGTTTTATGCAGCTACCAGCTAAGAATTTTTGAATCATAACAAGCAAGGAGAAATGTTGTCTGCCATAATGCAATTTACATAACATAATTTATATAGGAAATCAAAACGCGTGAAAGGAAAAGTGAAAAGTAGCATGAAAAACTGAGAACGGTGTGATCACTTTTGAATAATTGTGTAAGAAATCTTAGCGAGGAAGTAACGGTGACCAAACTTCGGAGTGGCATAACACGAAGTTGCACACCAGAATGAAAATATTAATCTACATGGGTTTGGTTTTCAAGCATTTAGAGAACACCAAAACAAAAGATTGAAAGATTATAAAAACATAAATATTTAACCATTTGCACCTCTGGTAAAGATCATCTTAGATGTGCCCCTCCTCCAAGAAGGACAATGAATGCATTCTGTGCTTAACCCACCTGAATAAACTGGTTTATTATCAAGTAAATGTGATCTGAATTTTGCAAAAAAAACTGTCACCATTTTATTCCATACCCAAGAAAGGAGGCATTAAATTATCAGTGCCCAGATAAGAAATGTGGGAACTAATAGAATGAGAACAACATGTTGATAATAGTGTTATAGAAGGGTGGGAAATAGAGAAACTTGATGATCTTCACTCTAAGTGATCAGTGATCCAGATGCTGAAATCAACCATGGGTGTTGAAAGCTTCCCAGAGCAAATTCTGGGGGGAAGAGTGAGTCCTGGCCTGAAGGGCAGCAGTCCTGAGTGTCTTGAGAGTGCGTAGATTGGCCTCAATGAATGTCAAACTCCTGTAAGGCAAATTGTGCTTCTTGCAAAGGTCTATGACCAATGGGGAAACTTTCCTCAACTGTGCCCTTGGAAGCCTTGGGAACAAATGGTGCTCAAGTTGGAATTGCAAGCCCCCAAAGAACCAGTCCATCCAAGATGAGCAAGAAATGTCCAATGTCCCACTTGCTTGCTTTTGGAACCAGTCATTTCCATTTGGTGGCCCTTCATACACATCAGCAGCAAAATGGTTCAAACAAAATTGAAGGTGCTGGATGGAGCAAGCAGCAAAACTGGCAAGCACAAACATGAACCTTTCTCCCCAATTTGGGAGGCAAGAAATTAGGAGAGGGAACCAAGTCCAAAACACAAGGATCCCCATAATGTTCATGGCTCTATCTGGAACTTTGCGCCTGGAAAACAACAACAACAAAGTCTGGAGATACAAATTGACCCTAGCAAAGCACAAAACTGGGTAAAATGTCAAGTGCTGGTAACTGATGAGAAACCGGGACAACCAATCAAACTCCAACTTCCTCCCATAGAAACTAGACCTGATTGAATCGAAGAAACGAGTAGACACAGCGAAAACTGGAATGTGTTGCAGATCGGGATCGTGGTCAAGACTATTGCAGGAAATGTGGTGAGCATTGTGAGTCCACTTCCACCATGCAATGCTTATCCCAGTCATGCAATTACCACAAAGGATTTGTGCTAATTTGTTGTAACCAGGACCAGACATGACCTCGTAGTGCCCAGAATCATGACCCACATAGGTGCTTTGCATCCAAAGCAACCCCAACAAGAGGGCAGAACCGAAATGAGCCCACACACTGGTACACCCTACAACGCCATAAACAACAACCGCAAACATGACACTAACAGAGGCCAGTGTGAACAAAGTGACATGCTCTTTCTTTTCAAAAAGACCCATTTTCACAAACTCCGACACAAGCTTCCTGTAATCCTTGGACACCTCGGAGACCTTGAAATCCCTGAGATGGTACCCGGTGAAGAAGGGATCAAGATGCTTCCACGCAGAGCCGGGATGGTAGGCTATGAATGCATCGGTCACATCTTGGCCTGCAAGGTTCAACAAGGGAACCTCACCACCAGGGTGGTCCTTGGCCCAATCTGAAACATTGTACACCTTTCCCTGAATGGAAATCCACAAATCCCCTGGCTTGTCATGCTTCTTCAACTCCTCAGATGTGATGTACTTCTTGTTCTCACCCTCCATTGTTCTGCTGTCAGAACAACACCAAAAAAAACGAGATGTTCAGATCTATACAAATATATGATCTTACAATTAAAATTCCCAATTCAAAGAATCCCTCTCCGTGATGTTATGATGGAGTTGTTCAGAGAGACAACCCCATATACACTCAGGGATCCTTATTCTCTATCTTCCTCTCTGTACCTTTATTATTTTTTTTTTATGAGAAACTAGTTATGCACCCAAGTTTATATAATAACAATAGAAGAGAAAATAGAAGAGGAGAGAGAAAGTTTAGCAGATTAAGTAACGGTTAGAAAAAAAAAAGCATGAGAAGAATAATATTTACATTGATGATTCAAAAATGTTTTGCCATTACAAGAGATGCCGAAGGAGTAAAGAAGACTGAGCTGTTGGTGAAGGAACACCACACAAACAAAAACAAAGGTTTGGTCCAGGGTTGTCCAAGTCACAGACCAAACAAATTGCTTATAATTATGTACCCCTCCTCCTATTGGGTGACTCTAACAAACTTTCTTCTAATCTCTGATTTTTATTTTTGTATCAATGTTTCTGTGGCTCATATCATAGGTCACACGGTAGTTACAGTAGGTCACGCTGCAGGGTATTTCCGACGATAAAGTCTAACCAAAGATATTTTTGGAACCTTATAGGAAATTGCTATTCCTTTTATTCCTTTTCTGCCTCCCACTACAAAGAATGACTCGGTCTTTGCAATTTTATTTTTATATTATTATTATTATTTTATTTTAATTTTATTCTCCAACGTTTATTCTATTAATTAGTTATTAATTTTAAAAAATATATGGTGTTAATTTTGTACCCTCACTCTCCCAATTTTTCTTAAAATTGATAAGCTATTGATTATGATTTCTTTCTACTTTTCATTTCAAAACTTTGGCTATTAAAATATCTATAACTATCTTCAAATTGTCTTTATTTGGCTACTTTGTTATCTCTCTTAAACACATTTGAAAGTTGTTAAACTTGGAATCTTTTCCTGAATCAGTAAAAGGACGAAAACGGTGAAAACGTAAGCAGAACTTAGTCAATAAAAAACTTGAAGACAAACTAAATAGACTAAAAAAGGTAAAACCCAAATTAAATTTGGAAGATTAAAATGGATCACAAAAAGTTAGAAGAATAAATTAAGTTTAGAAGATTAAAATTATTATTTTTCCAAGTTTAAATTATGAAAAATATATATTTTTTAAATTGAATGAAGTTATAAGGAATGTTTTAAATAAAGAACCTAAAATTTTCGTTCACATATACAGTATTTTTAAATAAACAATTTTTTGCTGTCTACAGCATTAATTAGTCAAAGTGGGGCCTCACGTGAAGGATTTTGTTGATAACTAATTTGTCAATTAAAGTGTACGCTTTCTCTCTCTTTGGCATTCCTATCTCAATGAATATATTATATTTTGTATTTTATAAATCAAATATTGTATTTTAAAATAAAATAGCTAATATTAAGTGAAAATATCAATCACTTTTTTTTATCTCTCTCTTTAAATTAAAGTTGCAACAAAAGCAGTGGTTGGGTTAGGATTACTTGTGATTTTTGGTTAAATTTTCGAGAAATTGTCCCAAGAAATTACCATTGGTTTAGTACAATTGCACATGCTTATTTAAAGCCTTTCATTAGTAGACATTTTCAGTTTAGATGTGAAAAAGAGACGTTGTAATAACCTCCATTAAATGTCACATTTATTGTAACTCATAAAGACTTTCCGTGTTCTCGAGAAAAAAAAAATATAAGATAAAATGGAAAGAAATAAAATTAATGAAAAAATAAGGAAGAAAAAATTGTGCAAAATATTACTACTTGGTTTTCATTGACCGACGTGTTTGAAATACATTAAAATCAAGAGATGATTAATAAGATTAAACTGTACAGAGAACTAAGTAATATATTCTTAATCATGATCCATAGATTAATATTGGTCTAACAGTAACCAGACACATTACAAACATATAAATAAGCACAACTTCCAAGAAAAAAGGTGTGTCCTTATTACACATTTATTGCACCAAATACCGAACACTTACTTGAGCGTCAAAACATCTTTTGCAATTGTCCTCCCGACCGAGAGCAAACGAAGGAAGAAGAACTTGATTGAAGGTGAGGAACTAGAGTTGAGGAAGGAAGAGTAACCAATCGAGTCTAAGGAGCACAAGAAGGAATGTATATCGTTCGAAGTGAAGAAGTGACTTGTTCAGCTAGTAGGAATTCTCTCAGCCCCTTTAGAAAGAGAACAATTGGCACAATGGGGTCGAGAGAAATCGAAGAAAGAAGGAAGAAGATATTGTCTACTAGAAATATGGCAAACGATGTCTGAGGCTGAGTAGATGGCTTTGCTCATGTCCTTCAAAGGGAGATGGCGGAAACGAAACACGAGAATGAGGAGGAGATTCGATCTTTTCGAAAGGAGAACGAGGATATGAAGAGACAGCTGACCGAGGGCACCCTGTCCAAACAACAACAACAACCCGATGTATCACTCGGTAGTCAACACCGTGACAAACCCTTGGTCCAGTTGATCGACCATTCGACTACAACTCATCCTTAGAAAACAGTGGAGGAGTCGTGACTCAACCTGTCGTTCTATAATCGGGACTCTGGAGATCGCTAGGAGGCACCCATAAAATCCTTAAGAATGTTCCCTAACTATCGATCCCTCGCATAATTATAAGAACAACTTAGAACGAAGCTCAGACGTTAATAACACTTAACATTTCAAGTCTATTCCTAGCACTCAAATATGTTAAGTATTGTTGTTTAGGTCCAAACCCTAAAAATACCTTCCGGTCAGATTTAGGATTCTTAATTTGTCACGGAAAGTTAAAAGTAAAACAACAATACCAATAATCAATCAAGAACTGAATATTAATATATAAGATATCACCTCAATACATAAGAGTTTGAGCAGATTACTCCCAATCTCAAAG
>Ga0123342_1001865_pt1 | contig 35374 bp, 12 predicted proteins | sample Turbeawhitnodule_FD_89960 | JGI IMG/M metagenome (GOLD analysis project Ga0123342, IMG submission 89960) | Root nodule microbial communities of legume samples collected from Mexico - Turtle bean Mexico white nodule | ecosystem: Host-associated > Plants > Roots > Nodule | place: Mexico: Nepantla... | reverse complement strand
TTGGTTTGGAAGAGGGGACATGTAGTATAAGCATGCGTGTTGTTTACCCGAGCCAATCATCCTCCCCGTAGCCAAGTCCTGTAAAACGCAACCATGTGGAGTAAAAACGACACAACAATTTAGGGAACTGGTTATCTTACTAATGGACATGAGATTTAAATTAAAAGAAGGAACACAAAAGAACATCCATCTTTGACAGTGATTTTGTCATTAAATTTAATTGTGCCTGTAGATGAGATGGGCGCAGTTGAGCCTGTGGGCAGATTAACATTTGAAATAAATGATGATGAAGTGTGTGTGAAAAATTGTGAATCAGATGGGTTGCTCCGCTATCCAAAATCCATGGTTTCGTAAAAGCAGACTTAGAAGAGGAGTTATGGCTAAGCAGACCTGCAGAGCTAACAAACGTGTCACTTTTACTGTTATTGTTGAGCGAGTAAATAGCCCTTACCAATTGCTGAATTTGCCTGAAGCATTGTATGTGGTTTCTATCGGACTCGTTACTGGTGCCTTCTTTGTCAGACATGATTTTTTTTTATTTAGGGGATAAAGATGAAGAGGTTGTCAGGGCACCACGATCGGTGCTCTGATACCATATAAGAAAATGATGTAAGAAGAAATGTTTCTTATTCTCTTATGTGTATATTACACATCACTGCTGCATGTATAGTAAATATAGAGGGAGTTCATCTCTCCAAATTACAATATAATTAAGTAGGATATTAATCATGAGATTCTATAATTATTAAATTAATTACATGTAATTGGGTACAATATCGTCAAATATTGCATACAATAATTACATATAATTTTATAATTATTATTTCCTTAATAATGTTTCTTACTTTTTTTTCTTTTCTTATCATTTTCAAGATCTGATTCTACTCTTTAGTAGCTTTTGGATTTAGGATTGTTCCTAATCAAACATAAGTTATATGAGCGTAAGTGTTTCTTCTTCATAAAATCTTGTTATTCTTCTTTATGCTTAGGTTAGACATTAATGTTGGTTTCGATAGTTGAGAAAAATATTCTTTCAATTATAGTTATTATTGATTTAAAGTTTTGTTGCCTTTATTGATGTTGTTCTACGTCTTTGAAATTTTGGTGTTCCTCAAACTTTTCTATAGGGTTGTCTTAATGTGCACGTGAGTATTACTTTTCTTCAATTTAACTATATTAAGCCTAAGTTGAAATTGAATTTGAGAATTGAAGAAATAAATAGTTGGTGCATGCAAGAGGTAGTTTTTTTAATGTTGAATTAAATGAAATATTAGATAAATATAAGTTTAAATTGGTTTTTATATTATTTTACAGTCAAAATACATTAATCATTTGCTTAAATGTTGTAATGAATTCTCAACTAACAATGCTATGCACACTGACTTAATTAATTAAAACAATTAAACATAAAAGTTTCAGATATTCAGCGTAGTGTTTGCCCCTTGAAATGAAAGGGTAGATAGGTGTTCAATTTCCACAATAATTTAACATTTAATTCCAAGAAGAGTGTGCTTTAATTTGAATGGCAGAATAAACGGCGACGTAACGTTGATCCTATGTTTTCAGTTGAAATTCAAATTGAGTTGACGGAGTGTGGACCGCGTGGCCGTGATGATATATATTATATAAATGGCCATGACATGTATGTAGCATGAGGCTGATGCATGCGATGGCCATGCATGGGATTGGTTTAAAATAATAAAAGAATAAAAAAAATGGAGTAAGCATTATGAAGCGTGCGATAGGTGGTGTGTGTGTGTGTGGCAATTCCGTAGTTCCATGGTTTGTACTTTAGCGCTAGCGATTATTTTTGGGGCATTCTTTCTCTCTCTGTCTCTCCTTTCTCTCTTTTCTCTCTTCTATCGATCTTCACGGCGTGGTTGCTTTTCGATCTCTCTCCCACAAAATTAGGGTTTAGACCTAGATCCGGCCACCTTCATGTTTTGGAAGCTTGCTTCTCTCTCTGCTTCCTCTCCCGTGAGTTTCCACTTTAATCGCGCCAATTCTCCTGCATTTAAACTGAGTTTCAATTCTTCTCTCTCTCTCCCTCCATAATTTAAGCGTCACTTAGTTTCATTCAACCATTCCAATGTTATCTTTTCACCATCACTTTCTCTTTCTAGTTACCAATTAACTAGTTCTTATATCACTGCGTTACTGATTAGTTCCATTTTCCGGATCGATTTTCGCTGTTCTCAGTTTCCGCTCTTTTAAATTTATTATATACAGCAACTTGTAGCATGCTCGTTGCTTGTTTTTAACTTTATATTTTCAATCTGCTGTTTGTTTTTATTGAATCTACTCCAGTGGTTCACTTTATTAGGAGGATCTCAATCAGAGGCAGTTGATGTGTTTTAGCATGCTAATCAATTAACATTTTTTTTTCTCTGGAATTACGTCTTGGTTTTTTTTCAGCTGCGGGTATTTTGAATTTGAAGGCTGTCTGCTGTAGGATGTTATTATGTGCATGTTAACCAATGGAAAACACTCGAGCTTTAGTCAAAGCAAGCACAAATTAGTGTGAATTTGTAAAAAAGTGGCCACACGATTCTTCTGGAAATTTTTTCTCTTAGCTTTTCGATAGATTTGAATTCGAAGTGTCTATCAGTTCATGACAAGTTGGTTTACTGTTGAGACTACAGTGTTTCTTTTTACAATTCCGTATATGTTGCATGCTTACAGTGGAATTGTAGATTGAATGCCATGCTTGATGGCTGAAAATTTTAAGAGGGCAACTGAATTGACAATTAAAGTCCCTAAGTAGCTTAAAACATGCATACTTAGTTTCTCGTGTTCTCTATGTGTGCTTCTTTGTTACTGTTGAAGTTCATTTTTATGTGATGGTGTTACGCAGGTGGAGGCAATATTAGACAAGGAAAATTTCACTTTGGAAGAGCTTCTGGATGAAGAGGAAGTGATCCAGGAATGCAAGGCCTTAAACAGTCGCCTTATCAACTTGTATGTGTCTGTTTAATTTGAGTCGATTCAGTTTTTTCATTCTCCGGACAAAGAATCTGAATTTCATGCACACACACATATATATTTGAATTGTCCAATTTCTATTTTTGATGCAAATACATAAAGCACAGGCTGGACAGGCGATTACATGTTGTTTCAACCAAATATAATTGATAATTCGCTACTTTTTCCATTTTAGTTTGAGAGATCAAACTCAAGTTGAGCAACTGTTACGGTACATTATTGAAGAACCACCAGAAGATGCTGAAAATAAACGAGCCTTCAAGTATGCAGCTGTTACTGAAAATTTGCTACAAAAGAACTCTTTTAATGTTTCAACTTCATTGAAACCATCTCTGTTTGTAATTTAGGTTTCCATTCATTGCCTGCGAGATTTTTACATGTGAAATTGATGTCATTTTGAAGACCTTGGTTGATGACGAAGAGGTCTACACTTCATCTTCTTTGTGAACTTATTTTTTAGCTTCAAGTCATTTCCCTTTATTGATTTTCCCTTCGCATTCTTGTAATTTCAGCTGATGAACTTATTATTCTCCTTTTTGGAGCCTACTCGCTCACATAGTGCCTTGTTAGCAGGCTACTTTAGTAAGGTATATATAAAGATTCTATTTTTGTTTGCATGACATTTTTGTCAATGTGGCCTATCTGACTTGCATGATACTCATTTCTATGCCATTTTACAGGTTGTTGTTTGCCTAATGATTCGAAAGACAGTTCCACTGATGAATTATGTTCAAGTAAGTAAAACATTGTGCTTTTGAAGTACAGTGGTAGATAGCTTATTCAATTTTAGGGAGGAAAAAAAAAGCTTGATTGATTTTTAAATCTAATCCCTATTATATCTGGAATTAAACAGTTTCTAGTCTGTTCAATAGTTTGGTGTGCATGTTGGATGGTATAGTCTCTTTGTGAAATCTTTAGTTCATGGTTCAACATAATTTCTACAGGCCCATCAGAACGTTTTCCGTCAGCTGGTTGATTTGATAGGAATTACATAACCTTTATATTAAACAGTTTCTAGTCTATTAGTTTGTTGTGCATGTTGCATGCTATGGTTTCCTTGTGAAATTATTCATTCATGGTTCAACATAATTTCTACAGGCCCATCAGAATGTTTTCCGTCAACTGGTTGATTTGATAGGAATTACATCCATTATGGAGGTAAACTTTTACCACTTTAGTTGTATTTATGACAATTCTGAGATCTTGCTGATGTGCTAGAATGGATTCTGAGATAAGTTCTTTTGACAGGTTTTGGTTCGATTAGTAGGTGCTGATGACCATGTGTATCACAATTTTATAGATGTGATGCAATGGTTAGCTGAGAGCAACTTGCTTGAGATGATTATTGATAAATTGAGTCCATCTGTAAGTAAAGCATTTATCCAGGTTTATGTTCCCTTAGCCAGCTTTTACTTGTTTGCTGTGTGATGCTTATGCACTTAGCTCTATGCCTTTTCAGACCGTTAAATGAGATTGAATGTAGCTACATACATTCTTTGATTTTTGGGGATTTTCTAATCCACAAGCCTGACACTGATCACTCTATGATTGCTAGTAGTGGTGTTGTGTTTGCTCCCAAAGTTTGTTTTCTGGTACATAGAAGATGTAATTAATGAAAAGCTCAATTTAGTATTCAATTTTTGTTTTGATGTTTGAATTTGTAGGATTTTAATCACCTTATATTTTGTTGCAAATTATCTCACAAATTTTGCTCTCCTATTTAAACCAGAGTCCTCCTGAAGTTCATGCCAATGCTGCTGAAACATTGTGCACAATAACTAGAAATCCCTCGTCTACTCTAGCAATTAAACTTTCAAGCCCAAGGTTTGTATTGCATGATTTTATGATATTTTCCTCTAATAATTGAATTAAATGATTATATATATATGTATATCCTCCCCTCTAATATGTGATTCTGATATAATTATTATATACATTTTATACTTGCAGTTATGTTGCCAAAATATTGGATCATGCACTGGAAGATTCACAGTCAAAGTCTAGCCTTGTGAATTCACTTTCAGTGTGTGTTTCGTTGTTGGATCCCAAAAGATCTGCTATATCATCTCCCCTTTTTCATTCTTTTCGAAGTCAACACATGTATGAGCCACCAATTCCTGTAAACCCAGACACTATCGGTGCAATGCTACCTAAACTCGGTAAGTCTAATTTGTTGTGTTTTTACCCGTGTTCATCATCATGGATTTGGTTTAGTTGTATTGTTATTCTGAATGTTGTGTAACAAAATAAGATGCTGCAACTATTCTTAAAAAAGGTTAAGGTTTTTAAATTTTGAAGTTTCATTGTGGATTTAATTCAGTTGTATTGTTATTCTGAATGTTTTGTAACATAATAAGATGCTGCAATTTTTTTAAAAAAAGGTTAGAGGTTTTTTAATTTTGAAGTTAGTTTTATAACTGTTTTCATTATTGAAGCTTTAAAAGATGTTGTCACTATGTTTTGTTTGGTACAAACAAATTGGTCAAATTATGATAAAGTATTCATATCAAATCATGTGTAAGATTGTTTTTTGTTTGTCTGCAGGTGAATTGCTTACGCTTTTGAATGTATCATCGGATGAAAAAGTGTTGCCTACTACATATGGAGAATTAAGACCTCCACTTGGGAAGCATCGATTGAAGGTTAGTTTTTATTGCTCTCTCAACCAATTATAGGGTAGTTGCTATTACCCATACCTAGGGTGAATTGTCCAACATTTGTTGGCTGCTGATTTGATCATAAATGTATGCGAATTTGTTTAATATAACAAGGAGGTAATGAATGTTTGATAAGGTACCTTGATGAAAATATGGATACTTTAGTAATCCCTTAACTAGGTTAGTGGTCTGGCCAGTCAATGTTGATTTCTTGTTCCAAAAATTATCTTTGCTGTCTATTTCAAAACTGTTTATGCAATTGTTCTATTCTTATGCAAGGTATTTCTAATATGAATTTTGAATATATTTAATTTTCTGACCTTTCTGCAATTTATTTTAGATTGTTGAGTTCATTGCTGTCCTTCTGAAAACTGGAAATGAAGTGGCAGAAAAAGACATGGTCAATTCAGGAACCATTCAACGAGTCATTGACCTTTTTTTTGAGTAAGCAACTATTACTTTTGTTTTATGTAGTGCATGTTTAGTTGTGTCAGAGTCAATGTGGATTCATGATCCACATCCAAGCTGAAGGTACTTTGAATGGATCCCATTTTTCACATCTGAAACGTGGATCCTGTGCTCCAAATGCCAAACCAAATATACACGTAGATGTTTAGAGAAACCTTTCATTTTTTTTAAAATTTGTAGATATAGAATTATTGCCTATCTTTACTGCCAACCTTTTTTGAACTAATTTGAGCATGCCTTGCTAATACAGGTATCCATATAATAACTCATTACACCATCATGTAGAAAGTATCATATTATCATGTTTGGAGAGTAAATCTGATGCCATTGTTGATCATCTTCTTCGGGAGTGTGACTTAATTGGAAGATTTCTCCAAGCAGACAAACATGCTATTCTATCTGCTGACAAAACTATGGTAAGTGGATGCTTAAATGCTTTGAATCGATATATTGGATGTTTTCATTTTCTTCAATGTTTGATAGAACCTATATGAAGTGCATAGTCAATCATCTCTACGTTGATGCCAAGTCCATTAGAACTGCCTTACTAAATTGTTTTATTTTGCAGCCAACAGTGCTTGCTGCTGGAAAACAGGCGCCACGGGCAGGGAACATTGGGCATATTACTCGAATTATTAACAAACTTGTTCACCTGGCACATAATCGAAGCCTCATACTAACATGTCTTCAGGTTAGCTGCAGATATGATATTTATAGCATCAGGAAAGCCTTGTAGTTTCTATAGTAATCTATGAAGCTCTGTGAATTATACTTTAAATTGCTTTTGTTGACAAATCTGCTTAGAGTTTATAACTTTTCTCCAAGACTTATCTGAAAGAAGCTTTTGGAGTCTGATAAAACACCAATTAGGGAAATTAATAAAATATAATATGAAAACTGAAATCACAGCAATCTACTTGCTATCCTAGTCACAATAGTCTCCAATCATACAGCAATGCACATGCTGTTCCAGAGACAAAAGTCTCCGACAGAGAGTATTCTTTGTTCTCGAATTAACTTCACTTTTCCTAATTACAAATCTTCAACCGGATATATTTACCTAATACATAAGTGCCAGCAGTTATTTTCCACACATAAATGCCACCTGTGCCGCTCTCTATATAGAGCTAACTACCAACAATTATTTTCTACACATAATCCTACAGTCTTTTATACATGCCTATTTTCTAAAGCCATTATTTTGTATGCATAACTGTCTCCAATAAACATCAAAGCTTTATTGCTACCATTGATGGCCCAAAAATTCCTATCTCTATCCAAGAAGCCATGAAAGTGAACATTGGACTGAGGCCATGAGAGGATATTAATGCATTAGAAAGAAACTAAATATGGGAGATTGTTAACAAACCAAGAGACAAAAGGACTATAGGGTGAAATGGATATTTACAGTGAAATATAAGGTAGATGAGACAATAGACAAATAACTAAGCCATATTTGTGACAAAGGGATACACTCAAACTTATGGAATTGACCATTAGGAGCATTTACTCTAGTGGAAAATATGAATTTAGTTTGAGTTCTTGCTTTTGCAACTTATTTTGTTGGAACTTACACTAGTTGAATGTGGAGAATGTCTTTGTGGAGCCTTGAAAAAAGTGTACATGGAGATTGTTCTTGGATTTGAAACTTATAGTGGAAGGAACAAGGTATGCCTCCTAAAGAAGGCCTTATATGGTCTTAAACAATCTCCAAGACATTGGTTTGAGAGATTTACAAAAGCAATGGTTTCCTTTGAATGCATGCAAGCAAAGCCAAGGAAATCATACTTTATTTATAAAGCATCCTCTTACAAGTAAACTCACCATACTGTTGGTCTATGTCGACAATATGATTATAGCAGCAGATGAAGAAAAAGAGAAATTGGCTCAATAGGAAAATTTGACAACCTAATTTGAAATGAAGGATATGAAAAAACTCAAGTATTTCCTTGGAATAGAGGTTGCTTATTCCAAATGTGCAATTTTTATCTCCCAAAGAAATGATTTACTTGATATCCTCAAAGAAACAAATAAGTTGGGATGTAAAACTTCAGTCGTTCCTATTGAACATAATCATAGAATTGTAAATGAAGAGGGTTCTTCTGTAGAAATGACCCACCCAATGTTAGACATCGATAGAAAACCCCTTATTTATCTATCACTTACAAGACCAGCCATTGTGCATGCAGTTAGTGTTGTGAGCCAATTATGCATGATTCAAGAAATGACACATGCATTGATAGAATTCTTTACTACTCAAAGTCAAGCCCAGGAAAGGGCTTACTATTAAGGAAAGAAGACACTCACTGGAAATATACAATGATGCAAACTATGGTGGTTCTTTTATTGACAGAAAATCTACCTATAGGTACTGTATGTTTTTTGGAGTAATTATTGTAACTTGGAGAAGCAAAAAATAAAAAAGAAAATATCTTGTTCTAGTGTAGAAGCTGTGGTTTGAGCCCTTGCTCAAGGTATGTGCGAAAGACTCTTGATAAAAAGCATACTAGATGAACTTAAAATAATTGTTGACATCTTGTATTGTGATAACGTAACAAGTCAGCTATGAACATTGTTCATGACATGTCATCAAAGATAGTCTTGATAGAGGTCTTGTGGTTACAACCCATAGAGGATCTTCCTTAGGGCAGAGTCCAAGATTTTATTGGAAGGTTGGGAATCATCGATGTCATTTACCAACTTGGAATGTTGTAAAAGCGGATTATTAGGATGAAAATATCGATAATATCTCATTTATTAGGAGAAAAAATATTTAGAAATTTGGTATTCAATTCAACATATTTTTATTTTCTTATTTTAGAGAGTTTGATTGTGACAAATAGAGTTGGTGAGAATGTAATGTGTGATGGTTACCAATAAAATAATTCTTTATTTCCTTATGTAGTTCAGGTCATGACATTTTTTTTGTATATTTGCTGTTATTTTTTCTGTCTATTTTGTTTTATGTGAAATCATGAACAATCTAACATGTACTTAGAAAGATTATTCTTGCATCTATGATATTGAAGCTGAACTCACATGTTGAAGTTATTATGCTTTGATAAACTTTAAATATTTCAACCTGATATGTTTAATGTCTGCAGGAAAATAGTGAGTGGAATGAATGGCAAACATCAGTTCTTCAGGAGCGTAATGTAGTTGAGAATGTTCACCGTTGGGCTTGTGGGTAAGCTTTTATCTAAAGCTAAATGCTTAGCAAGGGTTGAATTGGGAGGTTCAACAGCTCCCATTGTAAAGCTTGGTGGGTTTGATTTGGTTGTTGCAATATAATTTACAGGGGACTAAACCATGCCCTTACATTCAGTCTTGTGACCAAAAGTGAGGTTATTTTGGTTTATAAGGTTTGGAGGGCTTGATTTCAGGGATGCTGTTAAATATATAGAGCAGTGGATGTAATTGTTTTGTTGTAAATTATTATTAACTATCAATGTCTTTTGTTTGTGTTATATCTTTACTTTGTTATGTTCTGGGTCTTTCCTATTTTAACTTGTCGTTTTATTTTTCTTTTTTCCTTTGTACAGACGTCCCACTGCTTTACAAGATAGGATGAGGGACAGTGATGATGATGACCTTCATGACAGGGACTATGATGTTGCAGCTTTAGCAAATAATTTGAGCCAGGCTTTTAGATATAAAATTTATGGGAATGAGGATAATGAGGAGGTTTGTAGTAGGGCATCTCCTCCTGTGCCTCTTTTGGCTTAGACCCTGCAACTTGAATTCTGGACTAATGTTTTTGTTGGCTTGGTTGCAGGAACGTGGCAACCTTGATCGAGATGATGAGGTAGTGGTGCTGTTTACTCTTGGTTACGGTTATAATTTAATTTGATTGTGTGGATCTTGAGAATCAGTCTGGCTCTTTGTTGCTGAGTGATATGTTAACTAATTTGATAACTTAATCGATTATGATCTGTGCAGGATGTCTACTTTGATGATGACTCTGCTCAGGTAGTCATATCATCCCTCAGACTCAGTGATGATCAAGGGAGGTGAGTCAATTTATCATCACTAGAAATAGAGCGTGCTTTCAATTTCAATTGCTTATAGATCTTTCTCCAGTTAGGAATTTCTTCACTTTTACTCATCTTCATCCTTTTTTTGGACTGTTATTGATTAAAAATGTTCACACCCTGTGATAGAAATAGAATATGCTTCCATTTCTTTATCTGAACATATTTTGGTTTTCTTCCCCATGACATGGCTCCTTGACTGTACTTATGCTCTTCTCCCCATCATATGCAAAATTATTGTGAAAGAAGTAGATAGCACAAGGACCTATGTGGTTAATTCCCCCTCTACGTTTTTGCTTTCACGCAGAATATAGAAAATTAAGAAATTATTTTAATTTTGTTTCGCAGTAGTCTGTTCACAAACTCCAACTGGTTTGCATTCCAAGATGACAGAATTGGTGATGCAACTGGGGGCACAACATCGTCTGAGATGATGGACGAGATAAACTTGAATGGTGCTGCAAATGGTGGTAACAGTAGTGATGATGAGGTAGTGGTTGGAGAGGATGAAGAATTGACTGAAAGCACAGATAATCTCAATGGTACATCTAACTCAATCACAAACTTAAATGGTGGAACTGGTAGTGATTCCATGAATGGAGACGCCTTGAACTTTGAAAGCAAAAAGGCAAGTGCTTCAAATGATATGGGATTCTTCAGGTTTGAGGCATCTGACAATGAAGAGTTGTTTGGGGAGAGGCCTTTGCCGGAGTGGGTTGGATGGGGTGATCCATCAGATGTTCAAGATGCTGGCTCAAGCATGAATCCATTTGTGGACCATGATGATTCTTCTGTTAGCAACCTTTATACCAAACCTCAAATAGGTAGCCCAAATCCTAGTCCTTCTTCAAATGGGGACTCTGTTCCTTCAAACAGGTCACTAACCCCTAAAGATTCAATTGATGGGTGTGTTGACACTAGTCAAAGATCAATGGTAGTACCATCACTCTTTGAAGAAGATGTTGAATTTGTAGGTGTAGAATTAGAAGGTACCGAGAAGGCTATGGAACAGGCTTTGAAAGAGGGGATAGTTGGAGAGGCAGGACCGTTGAAAAGAAACATGGTTTCTAAAGTGCCAGAAAAAGAAAGTTCTGATGAGGGTGGTCCTGGAATAAAGGAATTCAATGATGCAAATTACTGGAGGGTTGACCAGGAAGTTGCTGTTCTGGAGTGACATGGACATTATGGTAAATCTTGTTTGTATCAAAAGTTAGACCAACACCAGTGGACCCTATTCTTGGTTCGCAGGAGCGAATGCAGCAAATTAATGTACAGTATATTTTTGTTTCAATTATGCCCTATTTCTGTTGTTCACGCTAATTAGAGATTAAGCTTGTTTGTTATTCTAAGTTTTGCCTCTTCCTGTAAGTGATTTATGGGCTTTCCCTCATTTATCGAATTTATTCTGCTCTTCATTTTGGGCTCATTTCAACATTGATGATGATTTGCCATCAGGTATGTAGCTGTCAGTAAATGTTCCCTTGGAGGACTTGTTTTTAATTCGTTGAGGACGCTATGCTTAATTAGTGTTGTGAAATGCATTATGGAGGATATACTCTCATAATTTGCTTGCCAATGTGATTGTGTATTTTTATGTTTTCGACATGGTGAATTTTGCCAAGTCTCTGCAAACACCATGGTAACGCCGGCATCTGGTTAATGAATCGGCTGACCAATGAGCCATAGAATTGCTCATTTATCATTTTATCAAGGTAACATTCTTCTAAGCATGTGGTCCGCACTTTGGTCGTCTTCAGGTTTATTAGAATGAAAAAATATTTGTTGGGAAGATTTGGTCATTTATCTCAATGCCTTACGTTATTAGTCATTATCTTTTGGTTAAGAGATCTGGTTAAAAAATAATTCAATTCGTAGCTACTGGTTCATCTCATGATTTTGAACAAATTAGATTCCAACTTTGATTATTTATTTATTTATTTATGAAAAAGCTAATTAAGTAAAAAATTATTATTATATTTCAAGGTGTTAATTTTTTTATTAACAAATGTTCTTCATCAGTAAAACTCGTAGCATAGATATGCTGTTTTTTTTTTCTTTAGAGGACTATTTTTAAGGTAAAATTTAGTACAAACTTGAGTCTTAAATGTAATTGTATATGCAAAATTTAAATATTAAAATAGTGATTAAGTTGAAACTATTTTTTGTTAACTAGTCTTGTTTTTAGGTTAGAGCGTGCTGGATTTCATACAATTTTATTGTTTAAACATTAAGTAATGGATATTATATTTACTAGCGGAAACACCGCGTTAAATGCATCTGATTTTTTTTATTATTACTATATTGTATGTTATTTTGTGTATTCATATCTTTTAAATATCAAATATTACTAAGTAAAAAGAAGATAAAAACATTTTCGCTCATTTATGAGTTTTAACCTACTATTTTAATAATTAAGTTGTAGTAAAAAATATATTAAACAAATTTAAATTTATAACACAATCAACATAACCAATTTTAATTTGTTGTTACTAACATAAAACTAAAAAAGAAAAATATAATAATGAAAAAAAAGAATAATAAGATAAGAAACTCGGTAACAAACCTTAAAAAAATATTTATTTTCTAATTTCTTTCCTCATTCATCATCCCATGTCCACATCAACAATGATGTCAAGTTAACTTTGTAACTTAAAGAAATTAAGTCATCATTCTTGTGAATCACTAATTTTGATTTGTTGTTACTAATATACAACTAAAAAAGAGAAATATAATAATGAAAAGAAAAAAAGAAGAAGAATAAGATGAGAAACTCCATAACAAACCTTAAGAAAATATTTATTTTCTAACCCCTTTTATCTCTCCGCAAGAATGTCATATTCAGAACGCATTCATCCTCGTCGTCGATGCCCACATCAACAATGGTATCAAGGATAACTCTGTACCTGTGCAGTATTCCGCCATCGGTCTTCGGTGTACGAAAATGAAAATAAAAATGAGTAACATTAACAATTAAACAACCAACCAAGAAAAGAAAACTCACTTACAGATACTAACGTGGGATGCGTGCTCTTCTTCTTATGAAGAATGAATCTTTTTATCTAATGGAACAGAAGAGATAAAATGAGAAAGAGGGAGGAGAGAAAACGGAAGAAATAAAGATATATTTCAAAAAATTAAATTTAAAATTGTTTTATGTTAAAAAAATATATCCGGATAACTGTTTTAATATTTACAAAATTACAAAATAACTAAAAATAATATATAAAAAACAGTTATATATATTAAAAATAGTTATGGAAGCATAGATGTATATAAGAAACAGTTATGGAAGAATCCTCATTATATATAGGTAGATTATTGCATATAGTGTTGTTATTTTCCTTATCATTATTATATGCACAATAAAGAACGTCAACAAAAATTATCACAATCCAATTGTGGAAAACATTCTTTATTTCATGTTGTTTCGAAGTAACCTAGTTTTTATGTAACAACCAAACTCCACCTCAAGTTTAATTTAGTTAAATACAAGATGCTTGTTATTTGATATGAAGGTATTATTTTTAATATTTAAAAATCGTTAACTTTTTTTGCACAAACAATTTTTCCCAACAAATGCTGTGTTAATAAAAGACTCGTATTATAAGGATCAATCTAAAATATTTGAAAACTAAAATACAATATAAGTCTTACCAATGTGGTTTTGTAGATCCTTAATTGAGTCCCAAGAAAAAGGGTATATAGCATGCTCTAGAAAGTTATCGTTTCTGAGGGAGCGATAAGAGAATAGTACCCATGTATGGGACTCCGACCACACTACAAACTCTATTAATCTATTATTTATCTCAACTCTATTTATGAAATTTTAATAAAATTATTTTATTTGTGTAAAGATAATTTTTTTAATAATTTTAACTCAAATAAAATACTTATGTTAATATTTCAAAATGATTTGCTTAAATAAAACTTATATTTTACTATCTTACTCATTAAAATATAATGAAAAATCTTAATGATTATACTCTATTAATGACTATAATGTTTTGATTATTACTATTACACTTCCTTCTATTATTAATTTAACTACTATACTTACATTTTATTGTTTTAATTATTCAATTATTATTTTTCATTTCTAATAAAATATTTATTATTTACTAAGAATTGATAATTATTTTAAGCTATAATGAAAAAAAAACTACAAAGTATTAGTTGAAAACTAATTTATATAAAAAATTTAAAAGATTAAAATAAATTTAAAAAATACAGTTTTTAATGATTGAAAATATATAATTACTTTTAATATTAAAATTTGATTCAATAACTAATTATATTTTTATTTATCTTACAAGTTTTAATCAGTTTGTTAACTAGTTTACTAATTTTAACAAACATAGCATTTGCATCATGCGAAATAAATAAAATTATCATCGTCAATATATAATAATAGTACTGGTTATTACAGTCGACTTTTATTGTAACTTTTAAAATCATTTTAATTTTAAAACTATTTTATATTATTAAATAATTTATTTTCTCAAATAATAATACCGAACCCCCGAAGTGATGTAATGGAATTATAATCACAAAGATACAATATTACAAATTAAATCTTAAATAAGAATTGTGTATTCTGCTTTGTATAGAGTTGGGAGTATAGATTCTTCAATATAGCAAAAGTGATGGTATGATATTTAAATCACAAAAATATAATTTAAATTAAATAATTAGAGAAATATAGCTTGAAGTAATTTAAACTGACAGATCAAAACTATAGGATTCACAGCAAGAAAACATAAATATGAAGAGAAAGGAAAGAATATAGAGAAAGTAATAAATGTTACAAATGATGTTATGAAAAAAAGAGAGTAAAGAGAAAGTGAATGTTTTATAAATTATGGACTACAAATGAATGAATAAAATTTGTTTCATAGTGTACCACTCAGGACAGGTATCTTGATTTATATGCTTTACAGTGATTAATATTACTCTGTTTTTTTTTTTTTGCTGGAGCAGATTAAAGTAATGTTAGTGTCATTCCAGTCCCTAAATACTATGGGAAAAATGTTTGAGTATTTATACAAAAAAATAATAATATGTGATGTTCAATGGTTCAGGAATAATGAAATTTTCAAGTAAAAGTATAGGTGCACAAAATTACTTATAATTTTGAAAGAAAAAGTGTAATGATAAAAGAACACATATATCAAGGTCTGACCATTCCATTACTAGGTTTGGACAATTTTATCTTATCCTTTTTTTTTTCATTTTTTCAATGACATATTTTATTTATTTTAAATTTTAAAATTTGAAATACAATTTTATATTTTAAATTTTAGAGTTTAAAAGATATTTTTTAATTTGAATATACATTTTAAACTTTAGAATTCAGTACACACAATTGTGTTTCAAATACTAGAGTTTGAAAAATCCGGATTATAAAATTCGAAAAGAAAAAAAAAATCCTACAGTTTTGTCAAGGGTAATTTGGAATTGAAAGATTTATGAATGTGCAGGAAGAAGAAAATATGGAGGTGAGGAAGAAATTGTCCCCAGTTTGTAACTCAGGCTGCTTCTTCATGTACCTCCATACCTTCTTGTGCCACCCCATAAATTTTTCTTATTCCAAAAATACTCTTTTCAATATTCTGGATTACATAATCCAGAAATCTTTTTTTTAGATTCAAAATTAGCTTCCGGATTATGTAATCCAGAAGTCTTTTGTGATTAGCTTCTGGATTACATAATCCGAAAGTCTTTTCTATACATAAGATTAGCTTCCGAATTATGTAATCTGGAAGTCTTTTTTTCAGATGTGTTATTAGCTTCCGGATTACATAATCCAGAAGTCTTTTCTAAATATGAAATTAATTTCCGAATTATGTAATCCAGAATTTATCCGGATTACATAATCCAGAGGCTTATTATTTCAAATCCAAGGGGGTGAAAAAAAGAGGATAAAATGATATTTTCATATTTAGTATGGGGTGGCACAAGAAGGTATGGAGGTGTAGGAAGAAAGAGCCTGTAACTCATTAGGTGGAGCCCAGAAAAATATAAAATGTTGGGCCTATGGGCTAACATTTCTCCACTCGAGGCTCCTGGCCCACTACACCTCTATGCTTATTGCAACTCCAAATAACTACATTCCATTGTGTTAGACCACTTTTAAGCTTATTTAATGTAAAATTCATATAGTTAATCAATTTAGATTCATGTGATGGATTTTAAATATAAATTGATAAATTCATTTTAACCACATCTCTATTTAATATAAAATCTTAAACATATCTTCTTACACTAAGAATGAGGCATATCAAACCTTCTAATACTAAAACAGAACAGAAAATATGAATTTAAATTTAAATCAATCTTATATTATAAATTTATGATAAAAAAATTTATTATAATTTACAGTCTTTATTTTATTATATTTTCAAATTATTTTTTTATCTTAAACACTTGTTATACACGATAATTATCGTGATTAATTATAATAAAAATTGTTTAATTTAAATAATAGGTGGTGATACATTGACATTATCAAGCATAAAAACATTCCCTTAACATTCAAATAATTTAATATTTTAATTTTTTTAATTTAAAATATTATTATATGATGAGTGTTTTTTCCTATGAAGAAACTCCATGTAAATTAAAAATGGTGAGTTTTGAAAAAGTGAGTAATGTTATTATGATGATCTTTGACTAACACTACTATGTTTCACATTTTCTATTGCAATATGCTTTAACTTTTTTCTTCTTTCTTCCTTAGAATTACTTTTTGTTTAATGCATATCTAAATCTTTTTTTTATCTGCTTCATTTGATTCATCATCATCAAGTCAATTCCACTTTTCTGTTCAACAAAATAATCACAGTAACGACCACAATCATGAATATGTTGCCTTTATCTATCAATTGATTTCAAAAGCACAAACAAAAACTAACACATATAACAAATCATTTTTCAATAAGCACTACAGAAGAAGAAAAAAGTTCTGTCTTTGTATTATGCAATGTTCGCCACCACAGTTATATGAGTTATTACTTTTCTACGTTTTAATTACGCTTTCAATGTCACATACCAGCTCCTTCAAACCATATCATTATTACATTAGATTTTCTTTTACATCATCATTATTCGAGTTCTATTATATAGTTTATTTAACAGGAAATCGTGAACCAAAACATATTATAACCTTAAAACATTCAACCAAACTCATTATAATAATAATCGGTTAACCCAAAAAGAAAAAAAGGAGAAAGAAAATTTACAAAAATGGCTCACCGTCCCAACAGTGGTGGGTGTTGCATCTCAATCTCAGCATAGTGGTGCGTGAAACACTTATTAGTTATCGCAAGAAAATATAAAAATTATTATTATTTTTCTTCCACTTATTGTTTGATTTGGCGATAAAAATTATTGTATAAAATATTGTAAAATTAATGTGAAAAAGTCATTTTGTATTTAAGAATGATATCTATTTTTGTTTTGTTGGAATTGTGTTAGTGGATAATGTTTGCAAGTGTTGATAAAGTCTGAAAGCCTATTTTGTTGATATTAAATTCTTAGGATCCATGGATGAAAGTAGGAAAAGAAAAGAAAAGAAATTGATATGCAGGAAGGGAAGGGAAGATGGGTGTTATCCCAATGCAAAGAAAACAACATCCACAAACTACGGTTTTGTAACTGAAAACAAGGCCATTCAACTTCTTGGAACCTGAATTCCTTGTTTTTGCACCTTGTGAATTGCATGTCCCCATCCTCTTCTTCTTCTTTTCATACTCTTTCAACCCTTTCATCATTTGACTATTCTTGCACTACGTTTTAAGATTCAATGTTCATAACACTTTGTTTATGTTTATATTTAATATATATATATATATATATATATATATATATATTCCTCATTTAGTCATTAATGTTTAAATAAAAACTATTAAGTTATATAACAGGAGGTTGAGTATCGCAGCTGTGTTTCTATTAGAGAGATGATACCTAGGTAACTATTAAAGAGCCTTGTCTTCTTCTTTCCTTTGTGCAGGTTGCTAACACTTAGTTGTAATCTTTCTAGCCTTCGTGCTACTCCTTCGACTCTCGTTCTCTCAGTCTTGGGTGAGTACCAAATGGGGGAGGTATCTGCAGAAGACACTCCAATGTTCAAGTCAGTAAAGAGGATATTCGGCACTCGGAGGTGTACAGTAATAATGACATAGTAATACTGACGTACCTTTCTTCTTGGAATGTGTGCTATTTATATTATTTTAATGGACTTACCTTATTGGGTCTGATTAGTGGAATGGACTGCACTTAAGGGCATATTACCTAATTCTTAATGGTAGGTTAGCTTTACTGACCTTGGATTGAGCGTTAAATGGATTAAGTGTGTCGATCGACCTGCCCATCCGTGCAGGTCTCGATCAGCTCGGTTAAAAAGATCGAGTCATGATAATGAACGGTCTATCCATACCAGTACAACAACCAAACACTATTAATAAAAATCAAAATATTTTAATTATAAAATAGAAAAATATAAAATAATGATCTATCTTAATACCGTAAAAAGACCCCTAAACCCAAAATATTAAGAATAAAGTTAGTAAATATAAAATAAAAATATAAATATATAAGGTTGATAAAGTTAAATAAAAAAACAATATAAATAGAAAAGTATAGTATTTATTTAGAAAAATAATTTCTTAATCAAATTGATTTTAAAGTACACACCTACTTACCTGATAAAACTAATATCTACCTGTTCAAGAAAACCAAAATCTACCTGTTTAAGAGTAATCTACCTGTTCAAGAGAACCAACCTTCATCTCTCAGAAGAAACTGTAAGGTTTTAAAGAAAAGATTATTAAAATATATTAGAGAATGAAGGAGGAAAGACAAGAAATATTGTAGTAATTATATTATCTTATTGAAATTCTTGTAGTTAAAATTCTAAACTAGTTAATATCTGAATTACAATGATTCACTTAAACTCAATTGACATCTATAGCTGAATTTTGATTTTGAAGATTTAAAAGGAGAGAAGAAAGGTCATAAAAATGGGGAAAGCAAAAGGCTCGTCCATCAAAACGGTGACACTAACACATGAATATGTCTGTTCCACTCCCACGTGTGGCTATGACTTAGGACTCACCAAAACACTGAGGTTAAGGTGGTTTTCTCGGGATTGGGATGAGCCTGTCTCTCCTCACTCTTCAATGTCTCACCCACAAATACCATTCATTCATTTCAATTCAATTCAGAACCCCATTTCATGCACTACACTCAATATAACAACATCAATTCAGACCAAATCCTATTTTCCTCGTTAATCTTTCACAAAAACTGTTTCAAAACCTGGCCACATATCATGTTTTCTGGTTTCAAATCCCAATCTCTGATTCTGATCTAAAACACCCTCAAATTCAACTGCTACTCAAGTTGTTCACCACTGCCACCACATAATCCTATTAATTAATTCACATTTAGCTTTTAAAACTCTGCCTCAAATTCAATTCTTTCAGATAATACATTTGCTCTCTTGGCAACTGGTTTTCATCCAAACATATGCATTGACACAGCATCCAGAATAAATTATAATGACTAGACATCATGTTTTAGTGAGAAATTTTAATTATTATGTCTCATCTATAATTTTTATTTAAGAATTTTTGTGTTTGTAATAAAATTGTAACAAACAAAATAAAAATATAATTAATTGTCCGTGTGGATGTAGGTTGCAGATTGGTGACCGAACCACGTTAAATCCTATGTTATTTATTTTCTGCATTTAATTCGTGATTGTGTGTTGCTTCGTGCGTTTTTTCTATCAACTATATCATTCAAATTGATTCATTAATTTTTGCCATGACATTTTCAAGTTTTAATTTGAAAATTCGGAAGATGATCAATGAAATTGACAATTATTCAGTGCTGAGTGGGACTAACCTTTAACAAGATCTGGATTTTTAAACAAAATCACATTATATAAAATACAAAAATGAGGATGGTTTATTATTGGGTGGTGATAAGTTGATAAACTTGCAACGTATTACAACAATTTTTTTCATTAAAATAGAATAATTATGAAATTACATTGTGTTATATGATAGTTATAAACTCATATCTTGTGATTGTACCGTTATCAAAATAATATTTTTATTATTATTTTTATTTTAAAAATAGGTGAAGAAAGAACAAATCTTTTATTAAAATAGAAAAAAAAAATTAAAATTATATTATATCATATCAAAATTCTATTAAGTAACATTTTCCTTTATTATTTCTACTTTGAAAATAGGAGAAGACACTGTTGGCACGAGAGGTACATGTAATTGTTCTTAGTTTATAATTGAAGAATAAGATTAAAAACACAAAGGGTGGTTCGAGTTTGTTGACTTTGTTTTGTTTGAATGAATTGGTGGTTGGGTTTAGGTAAATGGTGCATATATTCCATCATGTGTCAGTAGCTTGCGGCTTGTGCTATGTTTCAAATACCATTAATGTCATTCTAATTCACAAATAGACAAACTATTCCTTTTACCTTTTTACTATCTCCCTTTATTTATCATTCATCAATCTCATTCTCTAAACTTCCATGGATGGACCTTCATATACTATTTCTTATGATTTCAACTTTCTTCACACAATTTCATAAACTCATTTCAGGCATGCTTCACCTTAATTAATATATATTTTTACCCTTAATTTTCTTTGGATACTTTAAAGAAACAAATATTTATAAATTATGTTGGTTATTATAATTTCATGAATGTGAAAGTTTGATTAATGTAAAATTCAAATGATAAATTTGTTCTTCTTATTTTTCAAAATTAAAGAATTTCGATACATCGTATTCAATTTGTTACAAATAATAATATTAACTAAAGTTAATTGTGAAATATTATTTTGTACAAAAATGAGTCATTGATATTATATCTCTTATAAATATGTAGTGATTTTTGTAAATGTATCGATTGGGGAGGACAATCTTAGAACCTCCACTGTCGAATACCGATCGATCGACTTGTACAAAATACATCAAGATAAAAAGAATAATTAACACATGTTAAATTAGGTAATATACTTTTAATTATAATTATGCATGCTAATTATGGCTCATATGTAAGAGAATCATCACAAGTGTATGAACCATTGTAAGAAAATCATTAAATATAAAGTAATTTTAGAAATAAAAACAATTAGTTACTATATAAACTAAATTAGAAATTATTTTATAAACGAAAAAAAGTATTGGATCTAAAGTAGTTTTTATTATTAATAAAAATTTATAAAGTTGTTTCTATTATTAATAAAAAAATATTTATAAAATAGTTTCTAATTGGTATCTAACCATTAGTTACCAATGCTTTAAATACTAACTACTTTATATTCTAAATTAGTCTATATTATTCTTTCAGTGACTAATAAAGAATCTAAAATATTAGTAGCTAATTTAAATACCAATTTAGAAACTATTTTATATTTTTTTATTAATAATAAAAACAACTTTAGATACCAATAATTTTGTAATCTATGAGATAACATCTAATTTAAACAATAATGTGACTAATTATTTTTTTTTTTTTACATTTAGTTGCTATTTAATGATAGTGAATAGACAAAATAGACAATGGAAAGATACGTAATTATTAGAACATTAATAACACTCGAATATACTCATTTAAACGTCGGATAACCTTTTACATATGCACTCCTTACCGAGAATCGAAACCCGAACCTTAAAAGAAGTAGAGGAAAGGAAGGAAAAATGTGACCAAAGGAAAGAAAAAACTTAACAGGATCAGATAAATTACTTGTTCAACTGATTGTAATTACTGTCTCAACCCCTTAAAAACCAATAAACAATTAGATGACATATTAACGTTATAATCAAAATTGCTTAAATTTGAAAATTGATAACCAAATCTGAAATTAAAATTTTATAAGGATCGAAATTGTAGATTTATAAATATATGCAACCAAAAGTGGATTTAAATCTATAAATCTTTAACCTTAATTATTAAATGATATAAAATTATTTTAATATACTAATAAAAAGACCTACTATACAAATTAATAGGTTTTTTTTTATCAATGGTTTGTCGACTGACATTTTTCTTTCTTTATCTTCCTAAAGTCTAGATAACCACCAATTTAATAGAATAATTTTTAAAACAATTGTTATAAAAGTAATCTTTATTATATTACAATTTTTGTATGAAATGAGACAGTATAAACATTTTATATTAAATTTCCATGTACTAATTATTCCAAAATTGAACTCAATACAGCAACAAAGCCAAGAGACTAATCCACTGCTGGAAAGGTGAATAAAATTGCACCTTCTATGAGTTGTTTATCACGAAAATGGTAGAAAATACGATTTTAAAAAAACATTTCATTCTCTTCGCATATAATAAAATATATACAAAGTGAAAATGTTATATAATTAACCTGATAATTAGATAGTTAATATTTACATTACATAATTAATTACGTCATTAATATGTACTTTATTAATTATGTTATATATATTTTATTAATATTTACTTTAATTTTAGTATAGTAATAATAAACAATCAGAAATAAGATTAAAATAATAAATAAATTTATTTTAAAACATTTATTTCATCTAATTTAAATAACTTCCTTTTTATTATCTTTTTCCTTTTTCCATCACCATTCCAAACAAAGGTAAGAAAGTCAAAACCTAAACTTGAAGTCAATATAAAAAACCAGAATCCTTAAACCTTGTGAAAGAATGACACGTTTAAGCTGTTATTTTCACAACCTCTCATTCAAAGAAAACGGGGAAATTATATGGCAGTTAATTGGAAAAGTTAATTAGATCTATTTTTTAAAATTAGATATATAGTTTATTTTATGATTGGGTTTGATTTGTCTTTTCCGTTGTCTATCCCAAAAAGAGATTTTTTGTCCATTCATTTTAATTTTCTTTGAACATTTTGAGAAAGAAAAGCTCTATGCTATAAGGAATATTCTTCTTAAACATTATTAATTTTCTGCTGTTATTTATAGTCATGACCACCCCTTCCACACAGAAATATATTTCTCTTAATTTGTACACTTATGTTTATCTCTTACACCGATTACTATATTTAAACACATAATTAATGTTACTAATTCAATGAACATGGATCATCAGATGCACATATAACATACATAAGACCCCACAAAGGTTCACAGTAAAAGAAATGTTTTAAAATTCATTTAGTTATTATTTGAATCAATCTCACGCAGAGTAATGTATTTTAGAACAAAATTTATGACTGAAATTAGTTCTGCCATAACCCAACACTCTCGTAAGTACAGTAGCTAATGACGCATTCAAATGATAGCATGGTAACAAAATCTACGTTAATTAATTAATATTAGAATAACAATTGTCCATCATACAAGAAAAATAATTGTTCTCTACACTCTGAGGAAACAAAGACAGAGACGGCAATAGGATTGTATGTTGTGTTGATACCTAGAAAACATGTCTTAGATGCCACGCAACAGCTTTTCAAGCAAATATACTCATAGGACCTGTCTTATTTGAAGTAGCATCCAATCCATGTTCAGCATTTCGAGTTCCTGTCATCCAAATCCTGCATGTAAACCACACTTTCAAGTCACAAAGAGGAACTAACACTTAATATTTCACATCATACAAGAACTATATTTTCTCCCACCTTCTACTGTCTTTGCTGCTTGAATCACTCAGAATTGTCAATCTTTTAGCGGTCTTCATGAACTCACTGCAGAAAACCAGACCCTCAATAAAAGACAAAAAGACTATAAGAAATTACAGATGAACAAGAAATGGAATGATACCTGAATGGTTCTTCTCCAGTTTGTTTGAGAGCACCGGTGGCATCGCGGTAGAGAACATGACTCAACATCTCAGACCGTTCTATTCCAAACATGCTGGCCAGTCTCATGTACAGCTCGTCATAAGAACCAAGACAGGACAAGTCAAGGGTCCGTCCCACATCTTCGGACTCCATGAAAACCTTGCAATGACTGGTATCCGAACCCAGTTGCCAAGAGAACTCGGTGGTGGAAGATGACTTTCCGGGGGAAACTGAAGACTGGGAGTCACTAAAACCCTTCTCCTTTTTCTCCTTGTTCTCATCATCTGTTGCGGTGCAATTTTGAGAAAACACATCACCAGAAGATCTAGAAATTTGTTGCTCGGTGAGTATCGGTTGACCGAAAAGCAAAAATTGGTGTCTCTTCACTCGATCAGATTTCTCCAAACTCTTGCGTGAACTTCCCATGGTCAGCAAGCATGATAGACTTTCTTTACTCTTACCATGGTTGGTGATGTTGACATTAGAAATCCCAGTGTGCAAATCAAGCTGGCGAACGTTAGTTGGAAGCAACCCCAACTGCAGCTTATTATTGTTAAGGTGGAGATCTGACAAAGTTATTCCAATTTGAGCATGCCTGGCTCCCTGTATGCCTGCAGGAGCATTATCAGATAGACAACACAAGGGGCTGCTGGTGCTAGACCCAAAAGGGTTGCCTGAAAATGTTGGTATCGGAAATTGAACATCAAGGGGAAACTCTGGGTGTTGTGGAAACCTAAGCTTCTTCCTTGGTGGAGAGAATGGTGCCAGATGGATGACTGGCACGTTAGATACCAACTCAACCAACCATGGACTTACGCGCTTCACATTATGTAGCAAATCTGGCTCATCCCACGTAACCTGTACCAATATCACCAAGATAAGTCCACAACACTAAACCCGTCTGAACTATTGTTTCAATACAATCAAGAACATCTCCCCAATAAAAAAAAAAGACAAAACTTTAAAACAGTTCTAGAGGTATTTCTGGTGCTGTTCTATTACCTCAGTACTCTATTTTTAACCCTTAAAGCAAAGCTTCGTTACCCAAATAAACTGAGCTTTTCTGATTGAAAACAGTATCAAAAGCAATTATTGAACTGCGTTTAAGTTTAAACCCCCAAAAGATTGGCATTTCAAACTTCAGAATAGAAGTATATGCATACAAATTGCCAAGGTAACCATAAAACTCGAGAATTGACGGGTGCAGGTGAATAATTTTATTACAACTAGCCTCACCCAATCGCAAAAGGAAAAAAAAAAGGTTCCAGGATTAGAAAACCTTGCTACAGATAAATTTAATACAAGAATCTTGTTTTGAAAATGTTAACAGAATGAAGAATGAATGAACAAAACAAGTCCCATAAGGTATGAAGCCCCTGATGTGTGAATATGAAGAAAAGAAAGGTGTACCTGAAGAAGCCTCCAAGGTGAATTAGGCCAGCGGATAGGATCAAGAACCTGAACAGAAGCTATGGTGCCCATGAACCAGCTTATCCTGGAAGAATCCTCAGTCTCAAAGGGCATCTTAAACCTCATCCCAGAGCACCACTGAATCCTCATAGCACCTCTCACGGCAGAAGTCCTAATACAAAACTCAGGAGTGTTGGCTCGAGGGTAATAAACAATCTCAAAGGGTTGGTTGTTAGCAGCCAAAGCAATAGCCTCCCTCACAGACTCACCACTCACTTTCGGCCTCCCACACCCATTCCTCACCACCTTGCTCTCCTCCCTCAAGAAAGCAGAAAAGGCTCCATAAGGCCCAATCCCAAGCCCACCGCCACCACCACCAGAAGTCCACCCACACGGCGCCTCGGGCCCACCAACACCCCCTCTCTTCGCCCTACGAATCCCCACGCAGAGATCCCCATTTTCAGCCCGCAGAAACACTATGGAATCCCCAGCAACCAGTTTCTTCTGGTTCACGAAACTGCTCCACCCGGTGGTAAGTAAGTGCCGACGCGGCGTCCCTCGGTAAATGTGTCGAAACTTCCACACCTCGCCGTGCACGTCCTTCGCGATCACCGTCTGCACCGGCGGCTCCGCCGAGTAATCCAGCCGCGGGAAAATCGTCTCCGCGCAGTATCTCGGCACAGAGAATCCCCCACCATTGTTGGCGTCCGATTGAGTTAACGTCTTCGCGAAAGACGCCGGCTTTTCAGAACCCTCCGCGCCGTTACCGTCAACGTTGTCGCCGTCTTCGTGGTCAAGCTCGGTGTTTCTGAGAGGAACCAGCCTCAACCTGGCGAAGACCTCGTCGGTTTCGGGGTCGGCGAGGAATTTGACAGCCGCCACGCGGCATAGAACGAGCGGCGGAATCGGAATCCTGGAGGCTCCGAAATCGAGGTTGGACTGCGCATGTTCTGCGTGTCCCTGAGGAAAGTAAAAGACCTTGGAGTTCACCGGCGGCATCTGAACCATGCCGCCGGCGCATGCGTGCCACAGCTGCGGATCCAAACTCTTCTCGGCTTCCTTCATTGCGCCGGCACACACCAAAACTGATTGAATTAAACAGTCTGTGTAGGTGCTGCTGATGTTTTATGTTTCTCTCTCTCTCTTTCTGTCAGTGAATGCAAAATCAGAAAGTTTAACTTTTTCCCTCACATATCCACATACAAGACTTTTTCTTTTCCTCACTGAATTTCTTTCTCCTTCTTATTATGTTCTGGGTTGGCTCAGATCTCAAAGAAAGAAGGAAAATAAAGGGACACACACACTCTCTCCCGAGCCTATAAACTGAAGAATTGAATAGAAGCAATGAAGCCTATGCCTATTCCTGAGGAAATATTTATCTGATTATTATAATAAATGATAAAATAAAAAAAGTATTATTGAATTTGAAGAAGAGGGATGGAATAGTTTAATGATGATATGACATGATGCAATAAAGAGAGTTGATAGAGGTAATTAGCAGCAGCACAGCATTAATATTATTAGTATTATTGTCACTATTATATGTGAGGGTATGGTGTCAGAATGGTGAGTTAAAGGAAAAGGATATGTGGTGAAGTTCAAATTACCTGGAGCTGTGACAGTGGTAAGTAATCACTCATTCATTCATTATATTATTATGCCACTGTTAACTGCCAACTCAACTCAACATCCCTACTTCTCACTATCCCTCTCTCTGCACTCTGCAATAAGTCATTACCTGACAAGCTAATTTACTTTCTCTATACTAATAATAATAATACCAATACACAAAGTAAATGCTATCTTAACTTCTCTCTTCTTTACTCTCTCTGCATCTGCATCTCTCTGCCTCTGCCTCTGCCTCTAACTAGATAATATCAACACCTTGCAAAGTAACAAAAACAGAAAAAGTGAACTCAAAGACTCAGCCAATGCTGCTCACGCGTACATGCCACGCCTCATAAGGCTCGTGAGCAACGTTGCCACGGAAGTGAGACCCGCGATTTTTTTGTCGGATCAGGTTAATGGGAACACAGATACTTTTTTATCTCTAAACACCTTTCTTAACATTTAGTATTTTAATTATTTATTTTATCATGCTATGTATCTTACCATGCTTACATTTCTTTTTTTTTGCTTCATGTCAAATAAGTAAAGTGTCTATTAATTATATTTGTTTGATCTCTGTGTCTAATCTACACTTTGCACTGCACACATAAACAATAAAAAAGGTAAAATCTTAATGAAAGAAGAAACTAGAAAGTGAGATATGTGGGCCTCTTCCTAATGCGCATGGGGTTGCTGCTTGTTTCACCTGTCTGTTGTAATTGTAACAGTCACCAAGTGCCGTATTCTTTTTACTACTAAAAGCATGCACTGCACTCGACCCTTCTTTTGTGAACTTTTCCATGCTCCGGTGCTTTTATTAATCATGTTTTTTCACCTCTGAATTAATTAGATTAACAAATATGAAATTGTCAACAAACAAAGATATTGGTGAAGTCGTTCTGTGAGATGTTTAATGAAATGGTGAATAGGGAGAGAATGTAAGTTGCATTGAAAAGGACATGGATCACAGGAAGGAAGATGGAGATGCCCACATGGTGAAGGGTAGGTTGTGTCCACTGAGGAGTGATTGTGCTAATAAAACGCCACTCTCATGCCAACATATATATGGCTCTCGAAAACCTCGTTTGGCTATGAGTTATGACAAAGAAGGAGGACACGGAAAGTTGGTCTTGTTCTTTTCTTGCCGACTGCAGGACACCCCATTTGTTTATGCCCTGTTGACTTTATGCAGAAATCAATTAACAAACAAATCTTAATAATGCTACCTATAACTTACAGCCCTACAAATTAAATTCTGCCTTATGGGTATACGCACATACAAAATACATACTGAACTGCAAGAAAATGTCCCTTATACGTACATTAATTATACATACACATCAATATTCACATTAATATTTGATTGTGATGAGATAGCAAATCAATAAAGGTTGAAGTGAAGGGAAAAAATGAAAGGAAAAAGAAAAGGTGTGAAAGAGAAAAATGAGTTATAACTAGGCAGATGGCGACAAAAGCAATAGGTACAACCACAAGCGAAAACCACCAGCATGTACGATACATAGCCGATTTCAGGAAGCATTGTCAGGGCATATGCATATAGTGATAGTCAAATAAGGTAGAGTATCCTGTAAGAGTTAAAAGGAATAAATTTGCATGCTGCTGAGGCAAAAGCTTAGGAATTAATCAGACTAACTTGGCCTTACTACAAACAAGTGATTTAGGTGAACCGACAACGTCGCCAGTACCAGACTCGATGTAACATCAACAATCCATTAATCTATTCTGCTCAATCAGGGTCAGTTTTTAAATGTGATTTAAACAAGTTTAATATACTCTTTTGTAGTTATGTAATGAGCAAGAACAATAACAACAGGGTGGGGATAATTATGAGGAAAAAAAGGTAAATAAAAAAGGTTGATAAATCAGCCAAAAAGATGTGGTTCGGAAAAGAATAGGATTGGTTGGTTAAGAATCAACATTGATACCAACACACAACGTCGAGACAATTAAGACAAGAAGATGAAATGATAGACGCATGGAAGAAACAATCAATGCATAGAGAAATGTTGGGATAATAATTTTAAGAATTCAATTTTATAGTTAGCCCCCCTGGTCCCTCAATCAATATCTCCTTCTTATCTTCTGCTCAAAGGCCATAACTTGAACAATTGTCCCATTTTTGCCGTCCCACACTCACTCCATTATAATCTACATCTATTACACTATCTATCCAAGAACACCTTTCTCAGTGCCCTTCTTAAACATCTCTCCTCTTCCTAATCCAATAACCCTTTTTATTTACCTTGTGACTTTTTATTAAAAGGGGTGTTAGGTTAGGTTATGGGTAAGTGAGATGCTCCACCAAAGCTCAAACTTCACATGCATCGATCTAAACTGAGCAGGTAAAAGAATGCAGTGTTGGTAACAGAAACAGTGAATGGTGAATGGTGAATGGTGAATAGTGAATGTGTGTGCATATCCAAACAAGAGAGAGTGGAGCCAGTAGGTGGGGCAGAAGCACATATAGGGTCCCAAGAAATTGACAAATGAGCATAAATTTGGGCACAGTATTGTTTGTGAGTGTCGAAAAGAATATGACACGATGAAAAAAATAAAAGAAAGTAAAGCAAGGCAGAGCCAAAAAAGGGAGTCGCTGTCCTCTACTCTGATGTGTTCTGAGTCTGACAACGATAATTGAAGATAAAAGGGTTTGAGTGCATCCATTTATCTATTGCCAATACCCATCTATCTCCACGTTTCTCTCCATTGTCAACTCCCCATTATTTACCATGGACCACTCCTTCAACACCAACTCTTTTCTTTCCCACTCACACAACTTCAAATATACCACAAACCCATTACACTGTTACTACTTTCACTCCTAAATAACTATTCCAATTCTCTAAATTACCTCTACAAATAATGATCAGTGAAAAACTTAAACTATTATATTGGAGCATTGTAAGTAACAGTAAAGAGACAAGAAGACACAGGAGAAGGAAATAGGTGGACACGTGTGAGAATCATAGATGGGTTATAGCTGTTCCTCGTTGGCAGCGACATTGATGAAGGGACGTAACGTAGGGAGTGGGACCCAAGAGCATGGTGATGAATGGTGATGTGGATGCAGTCTCTCTCAGGAATCTCTGTCGTTGTGTTCTCTGTGTCACGGGGAAGAGAGAAAGAGAGAGAAAGAAAGATCCATTTTTTCACACTTCAACCAAATTCATCATCGCATTCCACAACAAGATAATAATACAACTCTCTCACTTTCTCAAGTCAAGACAACCAAACTTTAAACATAACGGGCTCTCCGTTTACCCTTTATATTTTTCAACATGAACAGTATGCAAAATTACATCAGAATAATAAATTTGTTAATTGTTTTCAAAACTAGACAGAAGAATTCAAAAAGATTAAAGATTTCTACTGAGATAAAAAAAGTTGTTGTTTGGGAGTATGAACAGAAGGAAGGAAGGAAGAAGAAGCAATATTACATATGCATGATTGATTGCAACACCTTTCTTTGCCCAAAAATGCCACTACTCTATTCTTATTCCTGCACCAAACTGTGGCTTAGCGTTAAATTTAATCAATGTCTGTGGTAGTCTCACTGACACTGCCCTTTGCCCCACCAGTTGGCACGTGTCTTTTTGTCTCGTGCGAGAGAGAGACACACACTCACTGTCTTCCACACATGCACACACACACTTTCCTTTCGTTCTCAAGAGAGTTAGAATGTCGGATCAGGAGGAACTTCCCACTTGCTTTAACCTCATTTTAATTTCATCAACCTATCTCCAAAACCATGCTTTATTTTTCATGTCACTCAAATAGTAGCTACCACATCCCACTCAACCATTGTTTTTTTAGTTTTGAAACTTTTGTTATTACGTCTTTGGCATTGGGAAAGAGAAGAATGAATGAATGAATGATGTAGTGTAGGAGTAGTACTAGTCTTGGTCACTTTAATTTTATTAATTGTTCTCAACCAAACAAGAAAACGACACCATGAATACAGAATTAATGTTATGAGCCCCTATGGAATGGAGCAACTAAATTATGTATACTATAGTAGTTCATTACAACCTAGACACTATTCATTGGTTTGAATTGAATGGAATTAGCAGCAGAAAAAAGTGAGACACCAAATAACCAAAATTTAATGTTGACATGCCTTGCTTCTTGATTATTCCCGTATGAGGAGAAAGATGGCACGAACATTGAAAAGTAATTGGTGGAATGTTGGTGTCTAAAAAGAAAGTGTTGTGGTACAAAGTATGGAGTAAATCGATGGCATACATGGGATTTATTAATGCATGTGATGTGCTTTGATTTCAGTTGGAAAAACTGTAGTTAAATCTGGGTTGTTAGGGCACAACATATTATTAAGTCTATTAAACTTTAGAGTTAGATTGGTACTTGGTTGGTAATTAGGTATTAGGGAGTGGGGATGAAATGGGATAATGACCAAAAACACGTACACACCAACTTACTCACTCCTTAATTAAGACTACGTAGGACCACTATTATTCATGACCATTAACTATTTAAATTGGAGCATCTACCAATACAACACCATCACAAATCCAGATACAGTTGTTGAAAATCTCACATCGATTAAAATTAAAGACATTTTATAATATATAAGTGGGTTCATACTTTATTTTATAAGTCAATTTTATAAGATTAAGTTAGATTTAAAATTCACTTCTTAATATAGTATTAGATCATTTATAATCTATCATAGAAAAAGTTTGTTGAATTCATCATTCTCCTTCTTCATATCAACATCTTCATTTTTCTATACCATTCTATTTCTTATTCCCTTTTCATTCAATCATACTTTATCACTTTCTCATTTTTTTTAATTAGTCTTCCCTCCTTTCAAAATCTAATACAACTTATATGAGTACAAGATAAGGTTGTTTGGTTAGCTATGTAAAGTCGACATACGATGTTTTACAATCAATTACCCCCTCAACACCTTGTCTTGCGATGAAAACCCTAAGGAATATCAAAGTGCTTCCTAATGCCCCTCTCTTTAGCTTGGAGAATTCATAGAGGTAAGGTATGGACGAGAGTGAGTCTCTATAGAAGAGGTGTCATCATCCCCTCCTTGACGTGTCCTCTTTACAATTAAGCTAAGGAAACAACTCATCACCTCTTTATGGAGTGTAAGATAGTGTTCCAGGTTTGGTCGATGGTTTCCGGGTGGGTGAGGATATAGGTAGCTTTTCATAATGATTTGAAACACCACGTAATTAGTACAATTTTACTTGATGCAATTTAACCAAAAAAGAAATAGAGTGTGTAAAGGGGTTTGGGTAGTTGTTTTATGGAGTATTTAGAACCAAAAGAATGAGGTAATATTTAAAAGGGGTAGGGTGGATGCAGAAAAAATCTTTAGTTTAGCAATGTTAAAAGCATGATCATGGATGAAGAGAAAAATGAACAATTTTTGTTTCTCCTTTTGCAATTGGATTCTATATCCCTTGAATTGTTTGTTGTCTCTTAGCTAGATGGGTTGAATATGTGGCTTTTGATTAGGGGAGTCGTTAGTTAGGCGGTGTTTTATCGTGCCAATCGTTGCTTGGTGGTATTCTCTCCTCTATGCGCACTAGTTGGTTAAGCACCAAAAACATCATTAGGTTTGTCAGTTGTGCTTTGAGGATCTTAATCTTGGATGCAAAGGTATGTGAGTACAAGTTACATGTCAAAGGAGTAGAAGACGATCTTTGAAGATAAATGCAACCAGTGAACATGAAGGATTGGCTTGTTGTCCTGTAGCTGAGATGAGGCAACATTGCTGAACAAAACAACAAGTGTTGTCATTTTGTTGTCATGTATATGTTGATTTGCAAAATCCATAACAATGCTCATTATATTTTAGGAATTGTTGGAAGAACAATGGCAAAAACATATGTTGTAATTGCATTCATGATCACAAGAGTTTTCTATGATACCTTTTGGTTCTAGGCGTTCTAAGGGATTGTAGAGTAGGCCTATTACACTGCTTATTTTTTGCAAGCATGGAAAGACATTTTTATGGGTTTAGGGTTGTAGTTTATGCAGAGGGAGGGGAAGCAATTATGGCTTCTTTTGTAGGATAAAAGAACCTGCAGCATAGTTGTTGTTGGACTATCTTAGAATCATTTGATGTAGGGAAGGGACTTCAGATTGCTTGTGTAAGGAATTGCAAGGGTTCTTGACGCTAGAAATTATGTAGAATTTGCTTCTTAATATGCTATGAAAAGAGCCTAATGAAGCCTAGCTGTATACAACTCTCTATTGTTTTGTAATGCTTCTGAATTTTAAACTAGGCAGTGAGGATTTTGGCACTTGTATAAAAGTTGAAACACTGTTCCATTTTAATTTTTTTTTACTAATAAAAAATGATTTATTATAAATTTTATTTGTGTACATGACACTTGTTAGCAACTATAATTTCAAGTATCACATATAGTTTATTCTAGCATTTTAAATATCTCTATTATTAGTTTGAAACTTTATCTGAATTTTAATTTCATCTTCCAATGGCCTAAAATTTATAATAGATCAGATCCAATTATTAATCACGTCTCGAGTGATAAAAAAAACATCTACATTAAAGAATACTCAAATACAATACATATTCATTTACAAGAAAGGAATGAGAATTTTAAAATAAAAAATATATAAGTATATCTTAAAGAGAGAAATATATTTATTGAATTAAAAATTAAGCACAACACTTTGTGATGATGGCAAGCTAGATTGAAATTTGGTATCTAGTTGTCATTGAAAAGGAACAACATACCAACTCCTCAAATTAAAACCACTTAAGCAAGGAGGATGTTACAACAATTTATGAAAAACAGAAAAGTCATTCTCAAACTTATTCCTTTTTGGCCTCATCAAGTCTTTTCATAGTCATCGGGTGATAGATTAATCCTTCATTAAATTATTAAAAATAATTCAAAAGTAGCTTATTAATAAAGAGGTGTGCATCTATTTAAACCCCACAACAACCGGAAAAAAAAATAACACTAAGATCTTATGTTTGAGTTTGGGTGCAGAGATATTTTTGTTCTTTCGGGTTTTAGGGGTCTAGACATAATAAAACAAATTTTACTATAGGTTGTTTCTTCCTATATTTTCTCTTTATTTTATTGATTGATTTATTTATTTCAGAATGAGTGATCTGAGAAAATTCCGGATTATTGAATCCAAAAAAAGTATTCCTCAATTGAAAATATATTTCAGATTATATAACACAAAATAAATTTTTTTTAAAAAATATCTAGAAGATTATATAATTCAGAGGGTATTTCCATATTATAGAATTCAGAAAGTATTTATAAATTCAGTAATATGTAATTCGAAATGTATTATTTTAAAGAAAAGAAAATCTGAAAGATATTTTCGGAACAGGAGGTGTAAATAGAAAAAAAAATACATTTTTGGAGAATCAGAATGTGTTATTTACGGACAAAATGGTCTTTTGCTTTACCTGTTGGGTGCCTGGAAAAGTTATGGAGGTGCAGAAAGAAACAGCCTTTACTATATATGGGCTTTCCTTGATATATTAAGGCACATTCTCCCTGCACCTGATCAATTCCAACGGGCACCTGATCATTCACGTGAAAAGACAAAAGTGCCTTTAATGAATATTAAATTAGGTTTAAGTGAAAAATTGTGAATTAAAGACTTGCACTTGATTGACTTCCGAATTTTTTCATCCATAGACATATTAATGACTTACGGATATTTCCATCCATAAACAGTTGTATGACTTACGGATTTTTTTATCCATAAGCATAAATATTGGTTACGGATTTTTTTATCCATAGGCACAAGTTTTAGGTTTCGGATAAATCCATCCATAGGCACAAATATTGGGTTACAGATAATACCATCCAAACAGCTCAACATATTCTTGTCTTCATTCACTTAATTCTTTTAACAAATTCATTCGAACAACAACCCATGACTCCTCTCCCATGCCCAATTCGGCAGCAACAACACGGTACCCACAATGACCATCAGCCTTAACATCCACAACATCAAGAATGTATGGATGATACCCTGCAGGGAACTGATCAAAGTAAGGAATGGATTTTGGTGGTAGAATTTGTGGTAAGTGTCCTTCCATAGATTTTTCCATAGATTTTTTAGTCGAACAACTATCCTCTTGCGAGTGTAAGAGATCCACATGTTCAAAATAAGACGACATTCGCTTAGTTGATCTCATGAATTTCGTAGGACGAGTCATCTTTACAGCACCTTTTGTTTTCACCTTAGCATGTGGTGTGTTAATAGATGTCTTCTCTGGAAAGGCTATCTCTTGCAATTTAGTTTTGATGTTACCCTTACCTGCAACATCTAACTCTTTGATTATGTGTCATATCTTCATTATCTAACACATTGTAAGTTATTGACTACTCCATATCAACAT
>Ga0123342_1001864_pt1 | contig 35393 bp, 15 predicted proteins | sample Turbeawhitnodule_FD_89960 | JGI IMG/M metagenome (GOLD analysis project Ga0123342, IMG submission 89960) | Root nodule microbial communities of legume samples collected from Mexico - Turtle bean Mexico white nodule | ecosystem: Host-associated > Plants > Roots > Nodule | place: Mexico: Nepantla... | reverse complement strand
ATGCGGCACCAGGCTCAAATGGCATTTTTCTCATTAAGTTCTCTGCTTCTTCCAGGCGGCCAGCTCTTCCAAGAAGATCAATCATGCAAGTATAATGTTTTGAACTTGGTGTTACATTGTAATCACTATTCATTGAATAAAAGTATTCAGTTCCCCTGTCTATCAAGCCAGCATGACTACATGCAGATAAAACACCAACCTGAAACATAATTAGAAGAATAAACAGAAAGTTAAAACACAGGAAAGGGTTAACGAAGGCATGCCACTAGTGATTTGTAGAGACAAACAAGATTAACGACTCCTTTGGTTCTTTTTTCGGTAATTAATTATATTTTACAGGGCTAAGAGGAAAGTACTTGAACAACTATTAGTTGAATTGTATTTACAGAAAAAAAAAAAAAAATTACTAAAACAAGGAGGTTGTAGTAAAAATGAAGATACCACACAAAGGAGGAAAACTAACAAGTAAAAATGAAGAAACATAATCATCACAATATAAGTAATAGATTAAGAAAATGATAATGTATTACAGTATTATTAACAAGATTAATTTCATATCAAGAGAGATAGCAGGTTCTAGAGTATGAGATACTGAGTACAAAGAAAACATGAGAACGAATGGTCCAAGGGAATTCAAGAGATTTCCACGTCTTCCCAATGCCCAATCTAATTCCAGCCTAAACCTTCCCAAGCTTATACCTCCTAGAAACCAAACTAGATGACATATGAAGTACATGCAAACAATAAGCTCTAAATGAAAAATCTAAATTCTTATGAAATGTAAAGAATGTGTACCATTGTAATCTCATCAGGTTTAACACCTTCTTTCTTCATTGATTCAAATAAAATTAAAGCCTGTCCACCAAATCCATGCCTAGCATAACCAGCTATCATTGTGTTCCAAGAGACGACGTCTTTCTCCTCTATTCCTTCAAACACTTTATTAGCTTCATCTGTGCTGCCACATTTAAAATACATCCCAAGAAGCGCATTTCCCACAAAACAACCAGTCTCAAATCCTGCCTTCACCGCCTGCCCATGAACTTGTCTCCCTAACTCCAAGGCAGCAATATCAGCACATGTGCTCAAAGCACAACTAAAGGTAGACCTATTGGAATTTTCCCCATCTCGTTTCATCAACACGAACATGTTAAGAGCCTCCTCAAAGTGTTCATTCTGAGTATAGCCAGCAATGATCGCTGCCCAAGATACACAATCGCGCTGAGGCATCACGTCAAACAGTTTTCTAGCTTGAGTTATACCACCATTTTGACAATAGCCAGTAATCATGGTATTCCATGAACTTATATTCCGACAAGGCATTGCCTCAAACAACTCCCTCGCAATGTCCATTTTCTTGTCTTGCACATATCCCGCAAGCATTGCATTGTATGAAATTTCATTTTTTACAGGCATCTCGTCAAAATATTTTCCTGCTTCATCCACCATTCCATTCTGCACATATCCAGAAACCATTGTCGTCCAAGTGAACACGTCCCGAACTGGAGATTCATGGAACAACCTCTTAGCCTGAGACAAATCTCCAACCTGGGCATAACCAGAAATCATAGTGTTCCAGGAGATGGCATCCCTGACAGGCATCTGGTCAAAAATCCGCTTAGCATCACCCAACATGTTTCTCTTCGCATACCCACCCATCAAACAATTCCAAGAAATCAATTCCCAGTCCGATTGGGACTCAAACAGTTGCCGTGCCTCCTCAAGTCTCCCGTTGTGAACATAAGCTGCAAGCAGCCCATTCCAGGAGATGGAATTCCTGTGAGGCATCCTATTAAAAACCTCCCTTGCCTCATCAACAAATCCATTCTGGGCATACCCAGACAACATGGCATTCCAGGATACAACATCCTTTTCAGGCATAAGGTCAAACAACTTGCGGGCTTCCCCGAGCCTGCGGTTCCTGACATACCCAGTGAGCATAACGTTCCAGGAAAACAAGTCCCTCTCAGGCATTTTATCAAACAGGTCCCTTGCGAGGGAGAACCTTGCGTTCCTCAAGTACCCAGATATCATGGCGTTGTAGGAGACAGAGCTGCGGCGAGGCATGGAGTTGAAGACGCGAAGAGCAGAGTCGCAGTAGCCATTGCGCATGTGGGAAGAAATGGCCTTGTTCCATGTCACAATGTCAGGGTCTTTGACTTTGACGGAGTTGGTGGTGGTGGTGGATGAAGATTCGCTGCTTCTGCTTCTGCTTCGTCTTTTACTCCTATAACTATTGGTATGAAGATAACGTGAATTACACATACGCAAGTGCCGCACAACATAGATATGGTTGGTGTGCATTATACTATGCTTCACGCACAGTGTCTTCTTCACCATGCATCGACTTCTTCAACCATCAACAAAACACATGTCACTAATGTTAGCAAAAAGAGGTTTTTTTTCTCTAAACCCTAACGTGCAATTTTTTTTCATATTCCCAAATTGGGCAAATTATTATTTTATTTCTAAAATGGATCAATTGTCAACCACAATGAAAATTTTGATAGAATAAAATCATTAATGATAATTGAAATTTTGAAAAAAATTAAAAATCATGCATAGATTTATGATTTCTAACTAAAATCGTATTCCACATATACAATTTTAATATTAAAATATATTTTAACATATTAAATTTTTTTAAAAAAAAATCGTATATATGAAATAAGATTTCAACCTACGTTTATATATAATAATATATAAAATTAAATAATATTATCTAATCTAGATATATATATATATATGAAGGATTTTTCACTGTTATAAATTGTTTTCCTATTTTATCATGTTTAATATTTTGTTTTATTAATTTATTTTGGTTATTTGAACATTTTATAATATTAGAAGTTAATAAAACAGTTTTTTAATTTTAAAATTTTATTTTATTTGTTCTAACTTAACTGATAAGATAGTGAATTTTTTTTTTCACTAACATAAGAGTGGATAGATTGGTTACTTTTTCTGTTTTAAACTGATATTATTCTTTATTAAATAAGTAATTTTTTAATTTTATTTTTTTTGTTCTCACATAACTAATAGAGAAGTGGAGAGATTGATACCTTAATTTTATTTTATTTGTAGTTAGGGGAGAGATTGATTCTCCAATTTAAAATAGTTACTAGAATCAGTTTTAAATGTAAAACAATTTTTAATTATTTTTCTCTGATTTTATCTCTCTCCTTACTCAAATTTCTTGAAACCAATAGCATAAATTTTATATTTAAATAAATATATACATAATCTATGTCTATATATCTTCTATCTATATATATATATTCTATATATAAAGGGGATTTCTCAATTTAACTGTTCTCAAATATATTTTTTTCTATTTTATCCTTAAATCAATTTAAAGGGCATTGCGTCATTTCTTATTTTTTTAAAATATTTGAAATAAATGGAGCAACCGCTTTGAATTGAAAAAGGTAATTTATTTTGAGAATTAATTGCATAATGGGAGGAGTGTCTGTTTTATGATAGAGAAAAAAATTTAAAAAAAAAATTTGAAATAAATGCAGTAACCGTTTTGAATTGAAAGAAATAATTTATTTTGAGAGAGAAATAAATTTAAAAAATATTTGAAATAAATGGAGCAACCGTTTTGAATTGAAAAAGATAATTTATTTTGAAAATAATTGCATAGGAAGAGTGTCTGTTTTAGGACAGAAAAATAAATATTAGGAAACTTAAATAGTAGCCAAATGTGAACAATTTTGAAAAAAATTCATTATTACTGAGCTATTACAAAAGAGTAGTTTCACAGTTACATCCACTTCCTGGAGAGTGGTTTTTAATAGTTACATCTACTTCTTTAGAAAAGTATAATTTTCACTTGTTACATCCACTTCCTTTTCTCTTTAATAATTTTTTTTTTTCATTTCTCAAGGAAAACTGTACAATTTACTGTAATCAATTGAAATAAAAACTTTATCAATATATATTTTGTTATATTAGTTTTAATTTTGTTAATGATAAAATATTTTATATTTATTCAATTCAAGGGAAGGTACAATTTGTACTTATAATTAGTTTAATTTTCGTCATATTTCACACTCTTACCAATAATCTCCACAAGAACAAATACCCTCACTGAAGTGGTGAAATCGATGAGAATCCCTTAAAATTATCAACCTTCCAACAATCTTGGATATGTGTTTGATGGCATTATGACAGTCTTCACACACTCTCAAGTTTTTCATGACACGTATTGGTCTACCAGCAGGTATAGTCAGAATTCCAAATGCTACAGCTAATTTCTCACTGTGATACTTTAGCATGTGCTTCTTCTCCTCCTCTTCCACATCATGCAAGACCAATTTAGTTGAAGGAACATACCCTTCTTGTTTCATTTTTAAATCTAACTCTGCTAAGAAAGCATATATTCTACGTTTCTCTGGGTGAAAACAATCCCCAACTGTGAATGTATGAATCCTGTTATGTACCTCAACCCAACTATACCCTGGTGTTTTCTGAACACCAACTTCCCTCATTTTCAATCTAATTTTACTAACATCGACCCATCTTCCTGAAGCTGCATATAAATTTGAAAGAAGAACATACATTCCCGAGTTATGAGGTTCCATCTTGAAAATCATCTCAGCAGCCTTCTCACTTAGTTCCATATTGCCATGAATTCGGCTTGCACCTAATAGAGCTCCCCATGTTGCAACATCTGGCTCAAAAGGCATGTTTCTGATTAAGTTCTGTGCTTCTTCCAGACGACCTGCTCTACCAAGAAGATCGACAGTGCAAGTATAATGATTTGAATTTGGTTTCACACCATAATCCTTATCCATTGAATGAAAATATTCAGTACCCCTGTCTGTCAAGCCATTATGACTGCAAGCCGACAACACACCAACCTGAAATATTATTAGAAGTAAAATGATATTTCTTGTAGAATAGAGTCAAAAGGCAAGCTAGTGCATTATAGATAACACAATAATATTCCTCATTCATAATTGATTTGCCATTTGCTCCTGCGAAAGATAGGGATAACTTTGGAAATGGAAATACCAAATAGAGGAGGGAAACAAATTTGTATTAAAAATGTATCATTCGTATATAGGTTGGATTTATTTCCGTTTAACTTAACACCATATATTATGCCTATGGTATTTTCCTTTTGGACAAATGACAGCAACAAATACACTACTAGGGTGAAAATAGATAGATGATAAGAAAACAACAAGCTTTGTTCCCTTCATGGAAACAGCCTGGATTCAGAGAATCCCCTAGCAGCAACCCAGGCATTTCCTTAGGAGATTATTAAACCCTAAAACTTTATCAGAAAATTGAGTTATAAATCTGTGTAAGTTAAAAAAACAATTAAGTGAAAAGTAAGCAATAATGACAATTATTCACAAGAGCGTAAAATATGTGTACCATGGTAATCTCATCAGGTTTAACCCCGGCTGTGATCATTGACTCAAATACTGTTAAAGCCAGCCTGCCAAATCCATGCCTAGCATAACCAGATAACATTGTGTTCCAAGAGACGATATCTTTACGTTGTATTCCTTGAAACACTTCATAAGCTTCATCTATGCAGCCACATTTACAGTACATTCCAACAAGTGCATTCCCCACTAAACACCCGTTTTCATACCCTGTCTTCACCACCTGTCCATGAACTTGTTTCCCTAACTCCAAAGCAGCTATATGAGCACATGTGCTCAGCGCACAACAAAGGGTGGATCTATTTAAACCTTCTCCATCTCGTTTCATCTCCACAAGCATGTTCATAGCTTCTTCATAGTGACCATTCTGAGCATAACCAGCAATAATAGCTGCCCAAGATACAGAATCACGCTGAGGCATCCTATCAAACAAGTTCCTCGCTTGAGCTACATCACCCTCCTGACAATAACAACTTATCATGATATTCCACGAACCTATATTTGGAAAAGGCATTTCCTCAAACAATTCCCTTGCCATGTCCACTCTCTTGTATTGCACGTAACCAGCAATCATTGCATTGTACGACATCTCTCTTCTCTGTGGCATTTCATTGAAAACTCTCCTCGCTTCATCCAACATTCCATTCTGCACATATGCATACACCATCGCTGTCCACGTGAAAACATCCCTTACTGGAGACTCCTCAAACAATCTCCTAGCCTGTGACAAATCTCCATCCTGAGCATAACCTGAAATCATGGTATTCCAGGAAACTACATCCCTAATAGGCATTTGATCAAAAAGAAGCCTAGCATCACCTAACATGCTTCTCTTCACATACCCACCCATCAAACAATTCCAAGAAATCAATTCCCAGTCTGACTTGGACTCAAACAAGAGACTACCCTCCTCGAGTCTCCCACTCCGAACATATGCTGCAAGCAACCCATTCCAGGAGATGGAATTCTTGTGAGGCATCTTATCAAAAACTTCCCTTGCCTCATCAACGTGCCCACTCCGGACATACCCAGACAGCATGGCATTCCAGGAAACAACATCCTTTTGGGGCATTGAATCAAACAACACGCGGGCATCACGGAGTCTGCGGTTCCTAACATAGCCAGAAAGCATTAGATTCCAGGAAAACAGGTCTTTGGGCATTCTGTCAAACAGGTTCCTTGCAAGGGAGAACTCTGCGTTCCTCAAGTACCCAGATAGCATGGCGTTATAGGAGACATAGTTTCGAAGCGGCATGGTGAAAAAAATTAAGCTTTTTTAATAAAACAATAATATGGCATGCACCAGATAAATCATATCCATACATAATGGTGAAATAAATAAAAAATTATGCAGGAATATCTGTTTAGGTTTAAAGAGGCAATGTAGACAACGTTATAAATAAGTTTGAATACACAATTTCTTAAAACTCATCATTGTGTCTCTCTATAAGTAATGTTGAAGAATTTCTTTTTAATGTAAATGCATAATGACAAATACTAAAAAATAATATATATTTTATTATATCTAAAAGTAAATAATATTTTCTGGTCCAATTCCAACTTCTGCTTCTGATTTTTTAATTTTTTTTTACATCTCATTATTCAAATCATTTTTTACCAGATACAAAACAAAACAATAAATATACCACATAAAACTTAAGTAGTTACATTCTTACTGTGTAGTCAACAAAATTAAAGTGACTAATATTATTTATTATTAACGTATGTAACTTTAAAGATATTTATTTATTTTTCCCATTGGAAAGACTAATATAAATTGAATGTAAAAAATAATGTTAAAAACGTTAAAATATAACTTGTTTTAATTTTTTTTAATACTACTTTGGAGTTATGACATACCCAACTTCTTCTTGATACTAATGTGTAGCACACGTACACTCATAATGGATGAATAAACATTACAATAATAATATAGTATTTTTAAAATAATATTAAAGTATTCAAAATATGGTTTTAGTTTATGTAATTTTATAAATAATAAATGTTTCATACCTCCAATATAATTTTATATCCGTTAAAAATTTAGATCTAAATACATTTTCTTTTAACCAGTCAATACGTGTTCTAAAAACAAAATAAGTTCAAAAACTCCAAACAATATTTCATATGCGAGGATTATTCATAGTCTCAACAACTATATATCATAAACACTAACATGAAAATTGATACAGACACAACAATACGTATAATTTATAAAATGTAAGATACAGGAACACAAATCTATATATTTATAATTATGAATTATATAAAGTGACAATAAAGATTTGTGTGGACATCTGATTCAGTTTTTTTAACAAAAAATTATTTTTCATAGCTGATTCAAAATTATTTGTTTCTAATCTTTATAATCATAATAAAATTTTATACAATAAATTTGAATATCTAAAATTTAATATATTTTTCTTTTTTGAATTTGTATTAGAACCATGCTAAAATTGTCAGAAATTCAATAAATATTTTTTGAATTAAACACTTCACTAATTACGTGTGTTACAAATATTCGACGAGTCGATGTCTAATACATATATTCAATATAAACATACTATTTAAAAGACGTGTAACAACCTCATAAGTCACACACTTGATGTGGAACAAAAATATGAAATAATTTACATAAATAAAGTTTTAAAATTTGATTATAAAAAGGAGAAGAAGAGGAGGAATGGAGGGAAGGAGCAGTTTAAATATGCAAAGCTCCTTTTCCGATGTCATGAAAATTTTGAGCGGTGGAGTTTGTGGGACCGTCTGCGTTTGAAAATTGAATCCCCAAAGTTAGAACTGAAACTCAAGAAAAGCACCAAAATTTAATGCAAACAATAAACAATCACCACTACCCAAATCACTTCTTCTCCTTCAGTTTCACCAAAATTCAAAATTTCACAGAGAAACACCAATGGGGTGCGTTTCTTCCAATCTCCTCAACCAAGACGATGAATTCACCCAACTCGGTTCCTCCGCCTTGGGCCACCACATCGTCTCCCTCACCTCCACCACCTACGGCCTTCTCACCCTCGACCCACCGCACACCGCCACCCCCACCACCCCTCCTTCACGTTTCACCCTAGCCTCTCTCTTCCCCTCCGACCCAAACTCCGAACCCAAGTCCCTCTGGTCCGAACCCAGACCCTTCCGATCCGAACCCGAGATCATCAACTCCTGGGAACTCATGTCGGGTCTCGACGCCGAAAGCTTCCGTTTTTCCAAGGAAAACGCCAACCCTAACCTCCTCACCCCGACCAAACCCGGTCCAACGCCACCGAACCGGTTCGACCGGATATGCCCCCCCAGAGGCGAAAACCGCGTGGTGATCTACACGACGACGTTGCGGGGCGTGCGGAAGACGTTCGAGGCGTGCAACGCCGTGCGCGCGGCGTTCGAGGCCCTCGGCGTGGCCGTCTGCGAGCGTGACGTGTCGATGGACAGCGGCTTCCGAGAGGAGCTTCGAGGGCTGCTGAAGGGGAAGCAGAAGGAAGCGGTGGTTCCTCCGAGAGTGTTCGTGAAGGGCCTCTACATCGGCGGCGCCGAGGAGATGCTTAGGGTCGCCGAAGATGGTGTTCTCGGCGAGCTGCTGAAGGGGTTGCCGAAGAAGAAGGTTGGTGCGGTTTGTGAGGGTTGTGGGGACATGAGGTTCTTGCCCTGTTTCAACTGTAATGGGAGTTGCAAGAGTGTTGTGAAGGAAGAGGGAAGGGTTTTTGTTGTTAAGTGTCTTCATTGCAATGAAAATGGCTTGGTCTTGTGCCCTCTTTGTTCTTGATCACTTTCCTCCCATAATAACATTACTCTCTTCTTCTTTCTCAATTCATCTCCAATGCAATCAAAATGGAATTGCAGAAAAAACAGAGACATGGTCACAATTCTAGCATTCCATGTGTACAAGGAAATTTTTCTTTTTAATGTTGTCCCAGTTATAGAACTAACAAGTTGTTGAAATGAATAATTCAAAAAATGTTATGTTGTGGGAGAAATCTCTGTATGTACAAAAGCCTTCTCTGATACTACTACTTATAAAACAGAGAAAATAAGGTTTTGTTTATGTTCTGTTTTCATTGCTCTGTTTATCAATTACCTCTTATAATATAAAACAGAGAAAATAAGATTTCTTTATGTTCTGTTTTCATTGCTCTGTTTATCGATTACCTCTTATATGTGCAATTTCTTCCTCTTTGGGTATTTATAATTTCACTTTTTGTGCACATTCGTAAGTGTTTGGTCTTGAATTTCAATAAAAGCGATATCAAAATAAAGATTTAAAAATTCATCTATCTGTCCTCATTTTGTATCCTCGCTTTTTCTCTATCATTGGACAATGTAATTCAACTTTTTTCTTCCTTTTTTTTAGGTTTGTAATTTACTTAAATTTGATATACGAGAAAAAATTTAATAATAATTTTTTGACGGATGTGTTAGGTGTTGAAATTCATGAAAATTGATAAGAACAAAGGAGTCAAATTGAAGTATTATAAAGTTATAAGAGTGATGACTTAGAAAAAGAAATACATGATATTAGTTTGATGATCTGATAGCAAAAGTTGGAATGAAGTTTGATAGAGGAAATCTATACTTTTGGCAACTCTAATGCTTATAGAGTAGGTTTTAATGTAAGACTCATATAATAGTTGTTGATAGTGTTTTATTCATCTCTTGAATTCCAAGGAGAAGACAACAATAAAGGAAATACTGGTATGTTTTTGTGAACTAACACATCAAATTATATGTATTTGAATGTAATTTAAGACATTCAAGCAACACATTCACGGTGTCATGCTTTTACGAGTGAATAGGAAAATATTATTAAGAATATCAGTCAAAGTACAAAATTTTCAAATAAAGCATGATGGAGTGTTGGATTCACCTATGACATGGAGAAATTCTTTGAAAATTCAGTCAGGATTCTCACGTGAATCAAACTATGTTTTGAAGGAAAACACATGAAGGAAAAAGCGAAAATGAGTTCAAGTGAAACTCGTATTCCACATTGGTGAGCTCACTTGAAACTCGTATTCCCATTGGCGAGTTCAAGTGAAACATGTCCACCATTGGCTTGTTCTATTTGATGACACAAAGTTGAATTGGGTCGTTCAATTTGATGGCCCAACTCAATTGGCTCATTCAATTTGATTGCACAATTGAATTGAGCGAAAACACACTTAAAAGCATGAATTGAGTGAAAACACCTCACAAATTGCACAAAGAGCACAAAAAAAAGTCAATAAAAATAGATGACTATACTATATAGAACAAATTGAATTCACGGAAAAACTTATTAAATTATTTTGATTAATTTAAAAGTCAAAGTAACTATGTTATATATATATATATATTTAAAACTTTAAATATATATATATATATAAATATTATAAATTACATAATTTAGAATTTGTTCTAATCTAACCATAATACAACACTTACACAAGAGTGACAATACCACATATGACTAAAGTAACAATGAACAAAGACATAATTTAATCTTTTATCCACTCTAAAATAGCTATAGAAGAAACTATAGGGTAGATAAAGAATGAGCATTAATTAATAAATTTAAGACGAAACTATAGGGGTAGATAAAGAATGAACATTAATTAATAAGCTTAAAGTGAAAGTTGGTTTTCGTGGACCATAATTTTAATTTTGACATTCGTTCTTATCTTTTACTTTTAATACATATATAAATTTTGGGATTCCATTTTTTTTCATAGAATTCCTCATTTAAATTTACTTAACCTAATTGGTCCAAAAATATGACACTTTATTGTGGAATGGTAACTTTCAAAGTATTTACTTTAATTTAATTAAAAACCATAATTTTAAGTGAACCACATAAAGCTCACAAACTAAAATGAACTTGTGTATAAATTATTTTTCTTCTTAAATTGAATCGCAATTTTAATTTTTTTTTTTAAATAATGTAATTTAAAACCACTTCCCAACACATACATAATTATAAAAAAAAGTAATTGTTCGTAAGACATTGCCGACATGACAGTGTCTAAAGACAAAAATACCCTTTTCCTTTATTAAAATACCCCGACATTCCTCGGAAACTATATATAAATTATGCATTTTGAAATCATTATTTTTTTTTTCTGAAACGTTTCTAGAATATGAATTTGGAAAATTTCAGATAATATTTTCGACCAGATCAATTATATCTTGATATTCCAACAAAACTATAAAATAAATTGATATTTATTATTTTGCCATTTTTTCTTTTTTCTTTATAGTTACAAATATTTTTTTTTTCCAAGTAATTGTTTCGAAAAGACCATTTTCCTTTCTAAGAGGAGTAAGATTTTGAAATGTGATTTTTTTTTCATTCCATTATAATAAGAAAGTAACTGTGGGGTACAAAAATCAATTGGCATTTGTTGGATGATATTATTTAGGCCCAAATTGATCCCACATTTGAGCATCTCCTCACAAAATTCGACACATCATCAATGCTTCAATACCCTTTCCAAGGAGGGTGTTTAGAAACAGATTCCTATATTTATTTAAATTCACACATTCTAAAGCATGTCTAATTAATATCAATTTTAGGGTTAAATATATATTTTTTTTCGTTATAATATAAAATTGTGTTTTTTTTAAGTAGTTTAAACTTTAATCTATAGTATGAAAATGATTATAATGATTGTTATTTTTTTTATAAAAACTTTCATGTTAAACAACTTGATATCTGAATTAGTCTGACATATCAAGTAATAACAATCATCTGTCATCAAATAAAAAAATATCATTAAAAGAAAAAAAATAATAAAAAAAATATGATGATTATATCAAAATTCATATATTTTGTTAATTTTGATATAATCATCATATTTTTTTGTATTTCTTTTTTTTCTATTATTTTGAATTCATAACTGATGAAGTGAAATATCAAATTAAATCAGTTACATATAAAAAAAGATTCACTTCAATCATTTTTATACTACAAACATCTAGATGATGTAAAGTTCGAATCAATAACAAAAAATTAATTTCGTGTTATAGTATGGAACGAAAAAACATATTTAACCATTAATTTTAAATGTGCTAAATAATAATCAAATTATTACCTTGATTATCTCAGTATGTGTTATTTAGGGTATGAGAAAAGTTTTGTTGACCCTATAAATAATAAATAACATACATTTAATATTGGTTTTTAATAATATAATAATATTTTGAAATTAAAAAAAAAAATATTAATTTATTAAAATGTAAAGTGTATGTTTTACTATAGAGAGGGTGTTAATATATCACACCTAGTATTTATTACCCCATGTTGTTAAAGTGGTGATGCATGGTTTGAGACAAGAAAACAGAGAGAATTGACAAGAGATGAAGATGATGGTGGAGACATATATGATAAATCGCCCGTGAAACATACAACTGTCCAAAAATAATGGCACCACAACACCCATTTTTGTCCCTCCAAAACCAACCACTGGTAGCTATCAGCACATGCATATGCAGACCCACCAAAATCAAATCATGAATTTTGTACCAAACACATTCACCCAATTCAATTAACACTCCTAAGCACAAAGCACGGATTCAAATTTACAAATTCCATGTCTGGGGGTGCATTTGAGTTAGGTGGATAATTATAATACACTGAAATAATGCATTCCTAGTAATAACAAAGAGAGAAAAATTGATGCTTGGAGGTAGCTTGAACAAGATTCATCTGACATTTCAGATGAATCAACAGCAAGAGGCATTCCATCACTGTTTAGAGTGCATGATTGTGGGTCAGACCCTTCAGTGCTCAACATCAGAGCTCGAAGAACCCCAGAAACTGTGTGCATGTAAGCTGTTCGATTCTTTGCCATAAGCCATGTTAGACCCATCAGTTCACAGTCTTTGTTGTGGATCTTGCTGGTCCTGTCTTCTGACTTGCTTGAATTTGAAGACTTCTTTCTAAGCTGCAATTGCAACAACCAAAGCCTTGTTAAGTTACAGTCTTTTATTATATTGCTGTAACACTACAACAAGGGTCAAGCTGCACATCAATGCTATCTATTACCAACTATTTATTTAGCTTAGAATGGTGTGGTTTCAATACATAGGATTGTGTGAAGATTGTAATGGTGGGACATTATGCTATGATTCACTTGTTTTTTGTGAAGCAACAACCCTGAACAATATTCAGAGCATCTTAAATGAAGTCCAAGTTTTTTATATAATGAATTTAAGATTCTGAAACAATGCATGGGATTTTATACGTGGAAAAATAGGCACAAGCAACATGCTAAATCAAATCAGAAGCAGGCACGATAAATCCAAATATGGCTACAAATATTAAATCAGCTAATGGCAGTATCTATGGATTAAGCAGGAAATGTGTCAGGAAATGTGCAAATGCTTCAGAAGAATGAGCAGGACAATCAGATCTCAGTTTTACTCATCGCAGTCAATTTACTAGATACATGTCTCTACGCTTAAACCATCATTAATGCCCCGTGACAAGAGCACTAAATTCACTGCAATGTTTCTTGCATTTAAGAGATGAAACTTTTCTCGTGAACAACAGCTTGTTTTACACGACAGAACTAGTTTTAATGCTAAGTGCTGGCAGCACAAATGTGTAGACATCAAGAATGTCAAAACTTCAATTTATTTTGAAGACAATATAGGGACATCACATGTGCTTAATCTATTATGGGTACACATGATTTGACAACATTCGAATCATTTTCTGTAAACGTTCGTGAGCTACACTAATCCAAAGCCGTGCAAAGCAGAGTGCCAATCAAAACAACAGTAACTGCTATCTAAAGTAAAGGGGAAAAAAAAGTTCCCAATCATCAAGCATGAAGATGAAAGATTTAATTGAGATGAAACCTTGATCAGCTTCATCATCATATTCGAAGATATAAGGTCTATCCATCACATGAACAATGGTAAAAGAACACAGCCCAAAACAAAATATGAAGGAAGTGGCTGAAAACTTACTGAATAGAGACTGTGCAAGCACTTGGAGCACCCTCCTAGGCCGGGAAACTTATTGACATTGGTGCTGCTACTCAAGCAATCTTTTTCCAATCTTTTAACACTTTCATCCACCACAAGACCCCCACTTGGAGTAACTGAAAAAGATTCGGTGCAGGTCAAAGGGTGCAGCCTAATGCCGCAGTAGCAATACACCACATCACATGTCTCATTAGGCTGAACAAGGTGGATTCCTCTAACTTTCAAGGCCTTCCCCAAGTCACTCACACATGTTTCTGAATCATCAGGCAACAAGGGCATGTCATAGGATGTGGTATGGCCTTGTGAGGAACGTTCATGTTGCATTCCACCACTAAGGGCAGTGGCTGAGTAAGCAGAATAGAGCCAGGCAGCCAGCACAGGACAGCATCTGCTACGGTGGAGGTCCTTATCTACAGCATCTTTGCTGGAGCCACATGCGCTCTTTATCCCTTCATAGTGCTCATCCGAGAGGTTGAGAGGGCACCCTTCAACATCAGCTTGTTCCGGGAATGCAGGGATTGTGCCTGTTGAAGAAGGGTGTGGGATGATAGGGTGAAGTGAAGCTGAAGCAGCAGCATCAGGATCAGAGAGAGCAAGGTAGGAGGGGAAGAGAGTGAGGAGGAAGAAAAGGGTGTTGAAGAATGGCGATTTTGGAGGAGGTAGTGTCAGTGTCATAGTGAGTTTAAGAGGGTCTAACACACTGAATTCAGAAGAGAAAGGGAAAAGAAGGGTGTGGAGTGAATGTGGATGTGGTTGTCTCTTGTTTCTGTTCTCTCACCATAAAGAAGAGAATATTAGGATGTTAAGGACGTGGTAGACTCTGTTGGGTCAGAACTCACAAGCTAGGAAAGGTAAAGGGAAATAAAGAGGGCAAAATGGATAGTGGGGTCGAGCTAAGTTTGGCTCTATGCTACCTCATTTAGATCTGATACCAACTTATTCTGCTAATTTACCTCATTTACCTCTACAAACTTTCTTATAGGGATTAGCACGTACCTTCATCATGACATCATTCGTGTGGGAAAAATGAGTTTGATTGAGATTAGGTGTAGGTAGTAGGTGTTTCATCGTTTTAGAATTTTCACTCTGCTCATTTTCTATTTTCTTGTCACTTTTTTTAATCTATCTCGTGGTAAGTATTTTCACAGAAACATAATATGTTATAATAAGATAAAATTATAATTAACAGCAAATAAAACACTCTCTGATTTTAAATCTGTCATGGTGTTTTCAGATATTTTATTATCATTATATAAATATGTTAAGAATGAGTTAATACGTGGAATTGTGTGTAGATGAGAAGGGTTAAAGTAGAGATTTGTTGTGATATTCTGTATTGTACAGCAAAGACCGACGATGAGATCAAAAAGGTACCAAGTGCAAAAGTCTAATTGAGTCTAAAGTTTAATAAGTGAGTATTATAAATAGGTGATCAATCCAAGAGATAAGTATAGTAAATTTTATCTGATAATTAACTAAAATTGATTCTGACTTTATCATAGGAGAGTTGATACTGAGATCAGAGGTTGAGAGTTCAAGTTGATCTAGTCCAATAAGTGAAGATCCATAACCTACTTCCAAATCCAAACTCAGACCAATAAACAACGTAACCGAAAGTCCAAACTCAAATCAGTGAACAACGTAGCCGAAAGTTCAAGCCTGGATTAGAAGACTGTGAAGCCGACAAGTCCAGAAGAGAAGAAGTTATTTGTAAGCCCAAACCCAAATCAGTGAACAACGTAGTCGAAAATCCAAACCCGAATTAGAAGACCGTGAAGCCGACAAGTCCAGAAAATAAGAGTTATTTTTTTTTAGGCTCTTTAAGAATATATTCTATTTCTTAATATTTTTGTTTAAAGTCCTACACCTAATTATGAAAAACAATTATGTGGTGTCCTGACTAATCATCTATGATTAGCATGTTGAACTTGATAACAGTGTTGTATTCTCCAAGTCTTGACAGCAACTTGTGTTTTCATGTGACAAATCATTGGATGAGCAAAGTTAAACAATATACGGCAAAGTTCAATACTTTTGTTTTTGGTGCTGGGATTAGATGATGATTGATGAACTAATGAACTATTTGTTTGGAAGTATTTCAAAAGTAAAAAGAATCCTGAGGGTAAGTCTTACATTATTCAGAACTAGATTTCTAACATGTTTTTATGCTTTCATTAGATATTAATTCAACAAAACTTAGCCAAACCTTATCCATAAGGCATGAGGACAACGTTGGAGGAGTTTTACACTAAATTAGAATGCTTGCAGGCTCAATTTCAGTATCAGTACATAGAGCACTAGAAGCCACTAAATGTTGAAGAATGGCATAACTTGGAACCCAATTTTAAATTGATGGGGTCAAAATAAAAATTGACTACATCTTGATTGTCCTAAAAGTGATTTCCAAGAGGGGCATCATGTCCTAAAAGTAACAAGCTTTTTCTCTCTTTTCCTCACTGATATGTCTTGGATCAAAACTGTGGCTACTGCAGCATATCACATCACATGGCCTCATCACATTTTATATTGCAAAGTGTGACTTATAATTAGTTACTAGTGAAATGGTACATGTTGATTTAACAAATTCTTTTATTTCTTTCCCTCTTAGTAGTTTTGCATTTTATTTCATCGAATTCTGTGTTCTTTTCATATTATTGTATTCTTAAGAACATATTCCCACCTTGGTCTAAAATGGTTTGTTCTGATGTAAGGATTTTGATTTTCAATTGAAGAAAATAATATTGGTAGGATAAAATTATTGTAAAGAGAAGGAGAATTGGTATTTATAGTGAGAATAGTTTATTATGATGACATAGGAGAATTACCATAGATGATTGCTACTTTAGTAAGGATCAATAGTGGGAGATTTGTGATATAATCATTGTAAATTACTTGGTGGGACATAGAATAATTAACTTTACCTCAAATCATAAAATTTTGATTGAAAAAAGTATTCACACAGATTAAGGAACCGGTCCAAAACATAGAAGATGTGAGTGTTGTTGGGCTCAAAACGGGACCGTTTCTTGTCATTAAATCCATTAGATTCAATTTTATTGAAACCTTTTTCAAGTGGTTGGTGAACACCTTTTCCCCTAAATGCAAATTCTTCCTTCAATTCCATACCTTTTCCCATTAATTTTGAAAAATTAGTTTTAACTTTTTTTAAAAATTTATTTATTTTTAAATAAAATATGATGTTACATTTTTAAATAACTTCAGCTCTATCCGGTAGATCTATACCTCCTTTCCAGTTGCATACATAATTTACAATCGCAATATTTTCATATTTTTCCAATCGTAACTTTTAAGAGAGTAGTTTCATCATTTGAGCATATGTGAGATGATTGACGAAAAGATTCGTTGTACTTGATGTTCTTTAACTAGAAGATACTTTTTGTTTAGTTTTGTTTTTTATTTATTTTTGCACCTTGTTGGTTTTTTTTATTCTAGATTTTGTAGTGTAATTTTCAAAAAAATGAAAAAAAAACCTAAGAGATCTAAAACACAATTGCCATTAGTAAAAACAATGCAAAACTTATCTCAACCACTAAAATTAAAATAAAAAAATAACCAATTATCATAACTTAGAATCTAGTAAGCTGTGTTTATGGTAATTCAAATAATGAAGTAGAAGCAAGAAAATGATGAGAATTTCCAATATCCATGAAACCTTAAGTAAGGCTTAGAATGAATGTGTTTTCTTCATCACTAACATAGGAATGTGTTTTCTCTATATATAATAATCACTATATATATATATATATATATATATATATATATATATATATATATATATATTATTTGTGTGTATTTACCAATCGGTGCAAAACCAAAAAGTGACAGAAAGAAAAGCCAGCTATTGCCATTAGATTGTTATCTTATATTCATTATGAGGATTGCCTTCGGATATCTTTTTGTTTTGTTTTTCTTTTGTTTTTTTCCATGGTATAATAGTTTCTTACTTTGATTCACTTTTATAAAAAAAAATTGTCACTTGTATAGTATACTTGTATACTATAAAATGAATTTTAACTCTAGTAAATAAAGGATCTCCAACAACTTTCCCTTTCAGATTTTCTTTTCTTTTTGTTTATTATACGTATCTGTGTTGTCAATTTCTCATACATATATCATTATTTTATCAGTTTGATTGTTGAATGTGAGATTAGACATGGTATACTAGTGTTTGATGAATTTATTTATTCCATGTCTCTGTAGCACGCTTTGCAGTCTAAAAAAGCTGTCAAGGAGACTAAAATGGCAGCAAAGCAAAAGGGCACACTCTCTTTCTCATCATCAAACTTTTATTTCATCATCAGTTATAGGTTTTGTCATCTGAAACCCTTTACTGCGTATTCTGCATAAAATAAACTTTTTTCCCCTGTTGTTAATACCAGTAGCAGTATACAAACATGATACTTTTTCCTTATTTCTTTCATCTTAAAAGGGTATTCATAATTTTGAAACTTTGGTGATGAATACTGCAAAAAAGAAAAGAGCTTAAGGGTATCTATGAACAGTTTGATATTTTGTGTGAATGGAATTTGTTTGGAAGTATGAAAGGTACGAGGCATGGCGTGAATCACGACACTGTGATGTTGGGGTGAGAGCCTGAATCCACATCAGTTTTAGACAACTCAATGCCACTCTCTGTGCCAAAATTGCAGAATCAATTATTAACTTTTATTGCTTTTGGAAAGCTTAGCAAGAACCTCAATGGTGAAGTTGGAGGCAAGTTTTTATACTTTTCCAACATTTTAACAGAGTAACAAAAAATGGACCATTTCACTTTGATTTGTGTGTCTGTTCTCTGTGCAAATTAACTATGTAAGACCACCTTAAAAACTTACCTAACTTTAACAATAACTGTTCATAGATTCTACTCAATATAATTACAAATTGGTTTAACATCTTTTGAAAATCATAATCATGGTAGCTTTTCAAAAACACTGGCATAGTAAATAATTTGTGAGACTGATTATAAACTCAGCCAATAATTCATAATGAAGTTTTTTTTTATCTATATATAGAATTCACATTCTTTATGATTATTAATTAATAAATAACATAATGACAAATAAATATTAAACACAGAGTCCGTTACCAATCTCAATAATTATATAAGATTTAATATTTATTTATTTTATAAACTAACTTCTATGCACTCAATTAATATTTATTCATGTCAAATTGTCCTTAGAATATTCGTTTAGCCTTTTAAATATATATTTTGTTTTAAGGTGTATCTAAACTTATTAAGGTAACAATGTAATATGTTGTTTCTTTCATATCTTCTCAAATACTGAATTTTAATTAAATTTTTTGCCCGAATTAAGTACTCTTTTACGTTGAGAATTCTACTAATTATAATTTCAAATTCTCAAGATTATCTAGTTTAGAAATTAAATAAAACTGAATTTATTGGATAAATCTTAAATCATAAATTAATAACTAATGGTTTACCTTTAAAATACTCTTTACTCAATTTTATGTTTGGTTTAAATCAACTTTAACATTAGTTTACCATTTTAAATCAAATTTAAAACCCAAATCAAATTTGAGAAAAATATTATTTTATAAGTGAAGCTTAAACTGATTTTAAAAAATTTAAATCAATTTTATTTAGTTAGATAAATATGTATTTCAACTTTAATTTAGTCAGATTTTTAAAAATAAAAAATTGTATTGAATAAACTTTTATTTCTTCTAACTTTTTATGCGTGGATATTCTCCCTCGGGTAAGCTCGTCCATTTCTTAAAAACCTCGTTATTGGGCTTCAATAATAATTCTTAGGCTTCAATAATAACCCGAAACCGATCTTTTTAAATAATAGATACAATGGAAGCCCAAAACCAATTTTCTTAAATAATAGATATAATAAAAGCCCAAACCGATTCTTTTAAATAATAGGAAGCCCGAAACGATCATTAAATAATAGGCCCACACGAGATTCGGTTCTTATTTAACAAAACCCTAATAGAGATTCTTATGCTCTCCTTTCTCGTATTTTTTCTTATATATCCTTATTGATACAATTGTATGTGATAAAATATGATTCTAATGACAAAATGTAAATAAAGAGATATACTGAAAAATAATTACTCAATAATAAAAAAATAATAATAATTGAAAGAAAGTTATGAAAAAATAACCTATATAGAAAATATATAGCTTTCCCATTACAGAGATGTCTTTGTTTTTTACTGTTAACTATAAAAATACCATTTCATTTTAATGTAATTATGCTTAAATTTGAAATAAAAACAGTAAAAATTAAAGCCCTAGTAATTAATACAATGTATTAAATAAAAACTAACTTAAAAATGAAATGATAGAATTTTTAATTTTGCAAGAAAAAAAATATGCTGAGGACAGAATTTGTTAATGATAATAATTAACTTACAATATCAGAATCTAATCAATTTTTAAATTAAAGTTAAAGATAACAAAATTGAATAAAAACTAAATCAAGTTTTGTTTTTCTCCTGTTTCATATGTACATGGTTGCACATATGACATATATATGCACTCTTATTTATGATTACAGTAAAATGAGAAATTTGAAATAAAAGAGTGTATTTCTATTTTTATTCTTATAATACTCATTTTATTTGGATTTTTTATTTAATAGTAAATGCAACTGTAGTAAAGTAAAGGAATCAAAGAAAGATATAAATCAACTAAACAACATTTTTTTGGGTGGATATATACAAAATTTGTTTTTTTTTTCTAATGATATATATATATATATATATATATATATATAGAATGAAAGACATTAATGATACACTTAAAATTAATATTTCAAAGATAAAATAATAATACTTCTTTAATTTGAAAGTTAATGCTTGAATGCATGAAGTCGTCACCTTCTACAAAGTGACATAAACCATTAATTTATCTCTTTATGAGTGTTAACTCCATTGAAGAATCTTCCACCTCATCTATGACACTACTCCTCTTTATGAAAGAACCAAGACCCCACTCCAACATAGAAAAATGTAAAACAAAACTAAAATTGTTCCCATGCTGCACCATCCACCATAGCACAACTTGCAGCCTCATTGATCCACCTGTGGACTCCACAAATCACACATTTCAACCATGTAAGTTCAAAATGTACAATGATGATGCCAGCTGTCCAAAGCACAGAAGATGATCACTGGTTTTGATCACTGTGGTCTCTGACGTGTCATCCATTGCATGTCTCTGATTCTGCGAGATGATGGTCCATGCATGAATTCATGGCTTTATTAACTCAGAAAGTTACAAAACAAAGGTCCCTGGTTTTTACCCTAGCTTTTCATTTCAATCAGAAATTTCTCTATATAAACCCTATAGAGCAAGAGCAATATCACCAACTCTCTCTAGTTCTAGCATAAGCTCTTTCTTTGCTCTACTTGTTGTTTCTGAGTGTGTTCTTGTGCACTTTCTTTGCTGCCATGGCTGCATCTGTTGACCCTCTTGTGGTGGGTCGAGTAATAGGTGATGTGGTCGACATGTTTGTCCCCTCAGTCAACATGTCTGTGTACTACGGTTCCAAACATGTCACAAGCGGATGTGACATTAAGCCATCCATTGCAGTCAACCCACCTAAGCTCACTCTAACTGGAAAGAAGGAAAACCTTTACACTCTGGTAAAAATTTTTGGTCTGTTTTTCTTTTTCTGATTAGAATCTGATTAGTGTCTGATGTATCTGTTTAAAGAGTTGGTGATTCTTTCTGAGAATTCTGATTGTGAGAAATTGTTAGTTGTTTAGATTGTTGTAGACTTTTATAATGTATAAAGAGTTGAAACACCTTATTCATATTTATTTAAAGGAAAAATCTCACATGCAAGAGGTTTTTTGATTTGCATGCAGATTATGACTGATCCTGATGCACCAAGCCCCAGTGAACCAAACATGCGTGAATGGATCCACTGGTGAAAGAATTTCTTTTACTTGTTTCTTTGTTCTAAGAGTTTATAGCTTTTCTGGATATATAATTAAGGTGATGTTGCTGTTGTAATTTTCAGGGTGGTGGCGGATATACCTGGTTGCACAAATCCCTTTCGTGGTACTTAATACAAAAAAATTCTGAGATCTGCTTTACATTTTCATTTTTGTTGCATGCACCAGTTCTAATTTTTTCTTTTAATGTGGTACAGAAAATAAATTGATCTTTTGATCTGCTCCATTGGGATGATAAAATAAAGTTTAATCATCAATGAAGTTGAATTATGTTGCATGCACGGTTAACGAGTTTATTTATTTTTTCTTTTCTGTGACAGAAAATATTTGATGTTGATCTCTTTCATATCTTAACATCTTTTTACTTTTACTAAAAAAAAACAGTTAGATTATGTTGCATGCACATGTAAGTGGATTCAATTCTATTTTTTGTTATGAAAAATAATGAGAATAGGTGTCGAAAGATCCACTGCCTTAAACTTACTCTCGATTTCAGAACATTTTGTTTTCTGATGTTTCAATTCATCAAGTATTTTTTCTACACCTGTGCTACAATTTAACTACAGTGTCTTTGTCTTCCACGTGCCTGTTGTGAACATGAGTCACTAGAAAATATGATCTAAATTCTGAAAGAATTACAAGTTAATTTGAAGAGTTAAATTGAAAAACCATTTTACTAAATCAACTTTTTATTGTTTTTTTTTTCTCAAGGCATGCACCAATTCAGCTAACAGGTGTTGGCCAGAGAATCTTGTGATATACTATGTTCACACGTGTCCTTGCATGTCCCCAAAATGCACTGTTTTGTTTCAGAATCATCAATGTGTCAAACACACTCCAAAGAAAAAAACAAATTCTGAAATCTCTGCATTATTAGTAGCCTAATATCTTCCATTCAACATTGTTTTGTAGCAAACAACTATAATTCTTTTACATGCAAAAGAAAACTAATAATGAAACTTCTTTTTATCATCATTAATCATTAATAATAGATCTAACTCTTATACAGAAACAATCAAACACTTCACTCTCAGAATCTACAAATACATCACACCCAGATGAAATATAATGAAAAGTAATAATGGAGTAATCGTGTTGCGTGCAGGAAAAGAAATCATCCCATACACTGGACCAAAGCCACCTGTGGGAATCCATCGTTACATCTTTGTGCTCTTTGAACAGAAAGCACCAATGGGTCCTGTGGAACAGCCAGAAAGTAGAGGGAACTTCAGCACTAGAACTTTTGCAAAGGACATGGATTTGGGTCTCCCTGTGGCCACAGTCTATTTCAACTCTCAGAAGGAACCTGCTTCTAGGAAGAGATGAATCATCACCTTCTTTCAATCTATGCATCTATCAGACACCAACCATATCTGAATTAATCTCTATCAGTGTGTGTAGTTACATAGTAGGTTAGGGTTTTGGGTGTTGTGCACTTCATTTCACTACCTTTATCTACTTTTGTTCTATTCACATGTCTCTTTTTCCTTCACTTTTTCCTTTGGTTTGTAATAACTCTTGGTGTGTATCTCTTGCTTTATATCATAATCTAAAATTATGAGCCTTCATGTTTATATTTGTATTGTTGTGCAATTTATCATACCATCACTTTAATCATATCAGTAAAGGAAAATAAAAATCAATAACTCTGTGATAAAATAAAAACAAATAATATATGTTTATAATTATATATAGAGAATATTTATTAGGATGTACTAATATTGAATTTAAAATGTATATATACAAAGAAGAATAAAAATTGAATTTTTATTAGTACCTATATAATTTACCCAGTGATTGGATTATTTGGTAAAATATTTGTATATTGTATTTATGTTTTGAAAATATTGATTATATTCATAAGTTTTATTTCTTTCTATTTTTTTTAAAATATTTTTTATTAATAAATATAATAAAAAATATTTCAAGAACTTTGTACACAAGATAAAACTACCATTCCTTCCAACTACTTAAAAAGTTAACCCAACCTCAAACTATAAGTAAACTATTTTAAGAAAAAAAACAAAAGTATAAAGTTGTACATTACAAGAACTTGGACTTGAAAGTCCTTTGACACCCCTCCATTCCAATTGAGAAGGACTTCCATCTTTAATACATATGTACTTCATTCATTGAACCTCAATATCAAGATCACAATTTTGCACACTTCAAAGTTTATATTAGTACTACCTACCACCTATCCTAAATTTGGCAGTTGGTTGAAATGCAAATATGCAAATTTTTGCAAATAGTCCAACTCAAAATCTTGGTGGTTAATTAAAATGTAAATTAACAATTTTTTTTTCTATTTGGTATATGTAATCAATTTTATGTGTAAATATTTTGAATGAATTGTTGCTTTATGGATATATGACTGACTGGAAAGTATATTTCTTTAAGCTATAGATAATTTAGATAGTCAGGAAAGGTTTTTGTTGGTAATGCAGTACATGACTAAAAAGATGTGATTTAGTGGTCCAACTGGAATGCAAAATCTTGGTATTACAGTCATCTTTGTAAAATTGTGCAATTCAATCTCGTACGCATAATTGGGCTTGAACATTATTCTTATGGATGGGCTAAGTGGAAGTTGGGCTTCATAAGATTATTAATATGATTATTTTGTATGCATATCTTTTGTAGTTTATGTTGTTTGTACTATAAAATATCTATATTTTGTATAAAGTTGTAAGGACAACTAGGTATATCTAAAATAAAACTTCTTAACTTTCTTCACGAAATTATTAGTGGAGCATTAAAAAAGACTTCAATTTTCTTCATTTAAGAATGTTGAAATCAAGTCATAAATCTCCATTTCTCAAACTCTAACAGAATGTTATAATTTTTATTTTAAAGTTTTTTTCTAGTTGCCTTATTGTAAAATCTGTAATGGACTTGGGCCTATTCTAAAGGATTAACTCTCAGAATGGATTATTTATAATGGACCATTCATAGTAAAATATCATAAATAATAATTGAATATAACTTTGGTTCAATAAATATAGGTTATTGTCCTTATATATGGTTTTAACTAAAGAAGTGAAATATGCATTCATAATGTAAAATAATTTTACATTGAGGTTCACTAAGAAACATCATATATATTTAAATTTATTTTGCTTTCATAATAGTTATTTTAAAAGCCAAATTAACAATAAATTGGTTATTAAATTGTTGTATACTATATCAACTCATCCACTAAAATTGAGTTCAATTTCAAGTTCAAACCTTTTATATATATGGGTTCACCACTTGAAGAAAAACTTTATAATAAGAACCTAAATTAAAAGTATCAAACATTAAGAGTATTTAACCTTTGTTTATAAGTGGAAAAATGGTTCAGAAAACATACAAAGAAAATTTAGGAGACTGTCTTGAGAAAAATCCCTTAAATAGCTTAAGCATAAATCTCCATAATTTATCCAATTTTTCTTGGATGAGGAACTCTAAATCCAAGGCCTAGTTATCACTTTTTCTTGAAATTTCCACATAGTTACTCAAATCTTCCTACTTGAACAACTTCAATACCACTACTATACAACTTAAGAAAAAAATAGTTTATCTTGTTCCAATTATTATCCTAAATCCTAAAACCCTAAACCTAATCATAAAGTTTTAAATCATTTTAGTTAATATTTACTATGTCCATATATATATACATCAAATTTAGTTAGTATTTTCTATTAAGTTCTAAAAAGACATTAATTTAGTACATTTTTTTAAATCCAAACCAAAATTATTTTGAAGTCTCTAAACTAAATTTCCAAGTTAGGAACTCACAATTTAGTCTATCATCAAGTCTAAAATATGCATATGAAAATAATTTCAACAATATATTACCTTCACATATGACAACAAATTTTACTATATCATACCTTCGTACATTCATTCAAATTACATCAAATAAAATTCTCAATCATTAAATAATAATAATAATAAAGACCCAGAATTTACTCAAAACCCACAATTCAGTCTTATTAGTTCAGCAAGTCAACAGCAACAAAATCTCAAAAACAACCAATTTAACAAAATTATCAATTTGATTCTTAACAATTTTTATATGTGAGGACCTTATAACATAACCTTAAATTATCATTAATAGCCAAAATTTGAATTTAAAACAAAAGTAGGTTTTCTTCTCTTACCCTAGTATGTGTGTATTCTAATAAAAAGAAGAATATGAAGCAAAACACAACTCATTGATTACCTCAAACTTCATATCCTAGCCTTCAACACTCCATCATTAAGCTCAAACTCACAAAACATGCATGGGAAATTATAGATTCAGGAGAAGAAACTTGCCTAATATTACACTCCAAAGTTGATATTATACACTTCCTTTAAGTAATATGTAAACAATTTCCCCAAAAAAAAATTCTGAGAGATATCTCCAAAGAGAAAGGGAGAGAACAAAAGAAGAGCAGTAGATGAATGATGAGAACAAAAGATTTTCATGCTAAACATTGTGAAGCAAACAAAGTCTTGCTAGAAACTCAATTTCGCTGTCTTTCCGACCTTGGGAACAAAAATGGCATCACTGAGAGAGAAAAGTGCAACGTTTAATGTAACCAAAATAACTTTTTCAGTATGCTTTTACCATTATTCCTTACACTTTTTTTAACAAAACTTATATATAGATCTGCAATATCTAACATCTATGTTAATCTTTTGCGTTTTATCAGACAAAGATTACGAACCATAGAAAGATAATATTTGGTATATATAATGTTCAGTTGTGTTCTCACTGAGGGGATGGAAAATATATTCAAAAACCAACTCAAAGCATCACAAAATTCTCAGTAAGCATTTCTTAAGAAAACAAAAGAAATTATAACCTCCTACTTTGCATGAGGTTGTCAACTAGATATGGAGTTACGTGTGGATAACAGTAGTATGAATTGTACAGACATAAAAATCAGAAAATTTTCAAAAAGAAAGGATAGATTACATAGAAATCTTTACTATAGGACAATTGAAGGTTTGGTAGTGGATTTCTTCAAAAATTCGTTTAACTAGTTTTTCTTATTCTGATTGGTATTCACAATCGTTACTTTGCATGAAATTTAAAAAAAAAAAAAAGTAGTAAGTGGAGTAATGATAAATTTGAATCTGTACAGCAGTGTTAATAGCTTTAAACTCTGAAATATCTTTATTATTTATTCATTTTTACTGATAAAAAAGCTTCCAGTAAAAGATAAATCCCATCAAAAAACCAGAAGTTATATATGTTTGTGTGTGGACTCAAGGTCGAACAGACAACGAGATAAAGATTAATCTAGCAAGAGAGTGTTCACTTGACAAAGGAAAGCATAAAAATCACTCACCACACCACAGTTGCTTCATGAATATTTGTTAGAAGCTCTTTCTCTTTGTTTGTGAGGTGAAGATTAAGGTGGTGAAGAAGAGCATTGGAAGGTGAAATGAAGCAGAGAGAGAAGAGGAGGTGATTAGGTTTGGCATGGCCATGAGTATAAATAGAGAGCAATTGCAGTGAAATATGTAGCAGATGACTAACCAGCAACCTTGACTTTCAGGTATGTGTGATGCAACAAGCATGGAGATTTGAACATGTATACAATGGCAGAGAGAAAAGGGGTAGATACAAGAATTTCAAGACGTTGAAGAGTAAATGAAAGCAACCACATTCACCAACTAGATATCCTACCAAATTGTTTAAGAATAATAATGTTATCCAAATTATTCTTAAAAGCTTTTAAACTTTTTAGAAAGTTACAACATTGGAGTTTTATGGTGAAATTGATGTCAAATGTCACACCTACCCTAATGCATATTTACTTCAACTTCTTTTACAAAAGCCTTGATAAATAGTAATTTTTTTCTTTTCTTTCTTTCTCAATGGAAATAATGCCAAAATTAATTCCAACAGTTATATAAAAAATTATGCTTGTTACTTTTCTTCTTTTTCTTAATATCCTACTTAATTTTAATTTTAATAAATAATTTGATTTAATTTACTAACAACTCAAATTGAAATTTTCTTTATTCACTACAATTAAATATCAATTATTGTAAAGATAAAAAATAATTACTCATTATATTAACTAATTAAATATATTTTATGAACTAAAAATAATTATTGGTGTCTAAAATAGTTTCTATTATTAATAAAAATGTATAAAATAATTTTTAATTAAATTGATATTTATTAAAGTTTTAACTACTAAATACTTCATATTGTAAATTGTAAATAAGTTTTAATTAAGTAGTATATGAGTACTTGTGTTCCTATTTATGTTTTTATTTTTTATTATTATGTTAGCTAAGTATTTTTTTTTATCCAAATAATGTGTTAAGTGCTCTTAAGTATTTTGACTTTAAACGTTAGTACCACTATTTTTAGTATGTTTTGGCTATTTTTTCATTATTATGTTATTTTCTCTTTCTTTATTTTACATTGTTTATCATCCCTCTAAAATTTTTACATCAAATCATATAGTTTTTACATATGTAAATAGTTTTTTTTATATTATATTTACCTTGTAAAAGTTAAATTTGCGGTAAGTACTTTTAGTTTAACATATCTTAATTTCTCTTTTTTTATCAACAAATAATTAAATGAATTAAAAAAGATAAATATTTTCCTTATTTTAATTGCTCTTTTAGCTTATTCAACATTTACATTGGCTTTTGGCTTTGTTAATTCATAAAATTTCTTCTCACAACTAAGATTATTCTTTGATAAGAAAATTGTTCGGTGAAATTCTTTAGATAACTAGGATTTTGGTACATTTCCAATCATTTGTAAGTTATTACTTTGAATGCAAGTAATTTTAGGTGAAGAAAGTTATCTTTGATAATGTGTATTGGAATTGAATTTGGTTACACTTCTATATTTTCTTTACTTAGTATTAGGAGGAGTCCAAGTGAATTGGTACTAGTTAAAATAGGTAAATTGTTCTTTTATTGAGTTCTTGGTGGTATTTTAAATTTGTTGAAAATAATTACATTTAAATAGAAAATAAATTAGGTCTCAATTGCTAGGTTTTGTAGACCTTATTGTTTCTTCATATTTTGCACGAGTGTTAACACTCAAAGTAAGATTACTAAAATCGAGTTTATAAGTATTATTGTTTAAATAACTATTTTGATGTTCAAAGTTAAGGGTGCTTAGAATCGAATCAAATAAAAAAAAAATCAATAATTATTTTATTGATTTGGATTTTTTTTCTAAATTGAGTGATTTAGTTAAATTTAGGGTTTGACAATTTAAAATCGACTCAAAGTAAATAGAATCAAAATTAATTATTTAAATATTATTATGTTACCTATTATTTTATTAATATATGAGAAATATATGTGAGAGATAGAATGGCCTAACATGTCTAACTTGATTTATGCTTATAATTTGTGACATGGACCAACATAGTATGTTTAACATAAGAATAAAGTGGAGGAAAAGTTGTCTTAGTGGTGTGAATATTACATTATTAACCCCAAAAAAGAAAAGTGCAAAAGCAAAATAATACGTTACTAGAAATAAAATAATATATCTAAACAAATAGTTTAATAATATACATAATAGTGTAAAGAATAATATTTAATTAATTATATTGGAATAGAAAATGAAACTCTTTATCATGATATAACCTTAAACTGTCATGTGAATCTGTTAGATGTTGAGTTGGAGAAATTGGAATTACTTATATAAGAGTTGAGACAACTAATAAAATATGTTTTAATTTATTTAATATTATTTGTAAATAAAAAAAATAGTGTGAAAACCGAACACATATTAATAAAAAAAATTATATAACAAATCTGCACAATTGATCTAAACCAAACTGTTATTTGGTTTTGTTTAGATTTTAAAAAATTGTCTGTCAATATTTCCTATTACATATATATTTGAGAGTTATATCTATTATAGTTAAAAAACGAATTAGTTATATAATAAATTATTATTTTATGTATAGTCATACGCGTATATGACTTATTTATAAAATTGATTTATGCATGTTTTGTAGTTCACTTTTTTTTTTCTTTTTATGGATGTATATATATTTTGTGTGTGTATATTCTTTAAAAACATTTTTAGTTTCACAAATCATATATTAAGTAACATTTGTATTAAATTATAATTACATGAAATATTCCGTGAATCTTTGTTACATTATCTTATTATTGGTAAAGAAATTTCTTCACACTTCTTCATTTACATATATAGAGAATGATTCAAAATACTTCTTGAGAAAAGTGGAACCATGTTATATAAGGTGAAGAATAAGCAAGGAAAGTTTTATGCATTAGAAGAGTACTCATAGTGTTATGATATGGATTTGATGAATTGAAGTTTAGAAAAATATAGTCTTAGATAAATTAAATGTATTACATTGATTTATTTAGATTGTAATTAATCATTAATTATTTCAAAAAATTTATATATAGTGTAGTGTGTAAAGTTGGATAAACACTTTAGTGCTTTTTTTAGATAAATAGTATTTATACAGATATTTAAGAAGTGTCTCAATCCTTATACAGAAAGTGATCAAGGTCAACCTGCTCAACACCAAGACAATCTTTAAACTCTACAAACTACCAAACTAATTCTCAAGATCGAAAAGGAATGGTAGGTCACATCAACGATAAACAATCTAGTGTATAATGGATAGATCATTTAACATATGTTTCAAATCAAATCATTTAGTATGTAGTTTGTTTATAAACCATCTATTCTTAATCTTTAGTTGTTTTAAGATAGATCATTTATACCTAATTTTCTTTATTATATTTTTTGGTTACCATTTTTTTCAATAGTTATAACTCTTGAGTCTATATATCTATATATGTTATTATTGTTTTTCTTTCATAAATGTTGCACGATAAAATGTGTTTTTACTTTTTTTTTTTACATTTGATGTATTTCAATTTTTTTTTCAGTCAAGTTTAACATCAAGATTGTTTTTAAAAAATATTTTATAACTAAATCAGTTTCAAGCGTGATACTTCGAAGCAATATATGAATATACTTTGCTAATTGATATTCTCTCTTTTTATTTTTTAGTTAATTTAAAATGTTTTAAAATAAATAAAAACATAAGAGATTATATTTAAAAACGAATGTTAATTACCACAAGAAAACTCAAACATTGAAAATAGATCAATATTTTATTATTAGTTAAATTTATGTTGATGATTAATAAAAGTTTGTGTATGATTTTTCTAAGTTATTGAAGAACAAATATGAATTCAAGAGGATAAATAAACTTATAGTGACGAAATTAATTAGAATTAACCCATCTTAAGTAAACTAGACACTATTGAGTTACATGCAAGTTTATTCTAACTTACAAAGATTTATTAATTTTCTTTTTCTTATTTTCTTCTTATAAGGGTTTATTTGTTTATCTAAATATAACATTTTTTACGAAGCTAATTTAGGATTTCAAAAAGAAAAAATTACTTTTCCTTTAACTTTGTGAAAAAATTATACTTAATCTTGAATATAATTTCTAAAACAATTAATAAAAAATTGACCATCCTCCTTTACAAGATAGTAATTAGAAAATATAGTTTATCTACTCCGCAATAAACTACAACTAACTAAATTCTCTTGTTAAAAAAATAATAAATTAAAATATAAACGTTGTAACATTTAGACACGTTTATTACGTGTGTCGAATATATGTATCGAACACCAATCCTTATAATATATGTATTGGTGAAATATCAAATTCAAAAAATATTTATTGAATTTCTAATAATTATAACATAGTTCTAATACAATTTTAAAAATAAAAAATACGTTAATTTTCTAAAAACTTAAACTTATTGTATTTAATTATAATTATAAAAAAACAAATTATCTTAAATTACAATAAAAAAACTAAAATATATTTAAAAATAAATATTTATTATTAATTTATATAATCCATAATTATATAATTTATAAATATGTTTTTTTATTCTACATTCTAAAAATTATACTTTCTCCCTTTTAGTGTTTACTACATTTTCTAAAATGTTAAATTTGGATTAGTAAATAAATATTTATTTAATTGATATAATTATTAACATAAGATGTTTAAAAGATGAGTGAACATCGTGGCATGTCTCAACTTTGTTGTTGAAACAGAGCTTGGTCGGTTACAACATCGTGCTCTGCAACTCTTTCTCTCTCTCTCTCTCTCTCTCTCTCTGTTTTCACTGTGACTGAAGCCGCAAAGTAATTTCTCTGAGAAGAGAAGATGAGCCACGAGTTGAAGGAGACGTACGCGTGCATGCCCACGACGGAGCGTGGCCGCGGGATTCTGATCTCCGGCGACGCCAAGTCCAACTCCATCGTCTACACCAACGCCAGATCGGTGGTCATCATGAACCTCCAGAACCCCCTTGACGTCTCCGTCTACGGCGAACACGCCTACCCCGCCACCGTCGCGCGCTTCTCCCCCAACGGCGAATGGGTCGCCTCTGCCGACGCCTCCGGCACCGTCAGGATCTGGGGCACGCGAAACAACTTCGTTTTGAAGAAGGAGTTCAGAGTCCTCTCCGGTCGCATCGACGACCTTCAGTGGTCACCCGACGGCCTCCGAATCGTTGCCTGCGGCGACGGCAAAGGGAAGTCATTAGTCCGCGCTTTCATGTTAGTTCTCCCGACAAACTTCTAGAACCTTCTCCAAGCTTCTATCTCTGTGTGTGATCTGTTCTGTTTGACTTCGTTTGACTTTAAGATCTCTTTTGTTGATAATGTTGTTTACTGTGCGATGAAGGTGGGATTCTGGGACTAATGTTGGAGAATTTGACGGTCACTCGCGCCGAGTTTTGAGTTGTGCATATAAACCCACGAGACCTTTTCGTGTTGTTACCTGTGGAGAGGATTTTCTGGTCAACTTTTATGAGGGACCTCCTTTTAGATTTAAGCTATCTCACAGGTATGTGTTGTGTGTTACTATGAGAGAATAAACTTTACAAAATGGTATTTTAGGCATCACTTACACTGTGCATTTGTGAATGAGGCGGAAAAAATATGATCTTTTGATACAGCTGAGAACAGTGTTTCTCTGAAAGTAGCTTCTGTGCTCTAGTCCTTCTTTTGAAAAACTTGAAAATGCTGCTACTTTAAAGGGTTTTTAGATGGAATTGCAACTGTTGGGTATTGCTATTATTTGTAAATGTATGATCATTTAGACCTGAGTTTCTCTGTGGATTTTATTTTGAGAGATTCGTGGTGCGTCTGTTTTGGTTTGTTCTTCTCCTTGGAACTGATATCGTGATAATCGGGTATGTACAGGGATCATTCGAATTTTGTGAATTGTGTAAGATATTCTCCAGATGGCAGTAGATTTATAAGTGTAAGTTCTGACAAAAGTGGTATCATCTTCGATGGAAAAAGTGCAGAGAAGATTGGCGAGTTGTCTTCTGAAGGTGGGCATACTGGAAGTATTTATGCTGTTAGCTGGAGTCCTGATGGAAAACAGGTGAGTTAACTTCTGAGTATTTATGGCAAGACCCTTATCCCCTGTTGATGTACTTTGATGGAAACTTGGTGTCTTATTGAGTAGAAATAGGGTAAACCTCAATTCCAAAGATAAAAGGCTGCAGCTCCTTCCAGTTCTCTCTAAGATAACATGATAACTTCCTCTTAACCTCCCCTGTTATTTTTAGGGAGCAAACCTTGTTTCTTTAACCAACAAATCAAACAAACTACTCTTTCTTAACTAAGGGGTATCTATCCTACTGACCCCATTTTCCCCGTTGATATCTCCTTTTCACCTCTCCCTAATACATAATGGTTGATCACTTTCTTTTCTTTATGAAATTAACTTATTGCAAAACTTCAAACTTTGCTACGTGTGTATGACATTTTTGTAATAGTCGCTTCTTTTTAATACTGAGTAAGCTTATAAACATACGATAAAGTAAAACACATGAAGTGACAAATGGAAAGTTAAATTTCTTTTACTTTTGGTAGCCAGACATACATTTTATTTTTCCATGATGTTCCTCTGTAAGTTATGCCTTTCATGCACGTTCTTAACTTTTGTTATAGTTTATTTTATTATCTCGTCTTTTGTGAAAAAAAAAATCCATCTTATGTAGAAGGATTTCATATGTATAAACGTTAAATTTTAGGCCTGTGTTTTTGAATTTATAAAACAATAAGTGTTTGCAATTTTACTTCTTGTTGTTGTCTTGTCATACATGTTTTTTATTGCTTGTACTGCTGTTAGATACCTTAAGGCTTGTTGATACAGTTTGCATAGTTCAATGCTGGGCTAGGTAATTTTTTAGCAATGTAAATAAGAAAACTGCTGTAATTGCTGAATTGTTAGGTTTTTCCTCCATTTCTTTTTTACTTGTCTGTTTTTGTGCAAGTCTGCAATGCGCATTTTGAGTAATAACAATCTGATCTACAGTTGTAATGCTGTCTATAGGTGTTGACTGTGTCTGCTGACAAGTCTGCTAAAATATGGGACATATCAGAGGACAATATCGGAAAGGTGAAGAAAACTTTGACTTGTCCTGGCACTGGTGGAGTTGAAGATATGCTAGTGGGGTGCCTATGGTTGAATGATTATCTTGTCACTGTTTCTCTGGGTGGGATAATATCCATATTTTTAGCAAGCGATCTTGATAAAGCCCCGACAGCATTTTCTGGACATATGAAAAATGTTTCCTCCTTATCTATTCTTAGAAGTAACCCTAAAGTGCTCTTGTCTAGCAGTTATGATGGCTTAATAGTTAAGTGGATTCAAGGGATTGGATATAGTGGAAAAGTACAAAGGAAGGAAGGTTCTCAAATCAAAAGCTTAGTAGCTGTAGAAGAAGAGATTGTTACATCTGGATTTGATAATAAGGTGAATGTTTTGCTTATATTCTTTGCTAATATGAGAATGATAATAGTTATACTACTGTGTACTCAATTTCCATCTCCATTGGTTAAAAAATCTGCTATGCTTGTCATTTGCATTTAAATAATATATTTTTTGTGTTGAAATAAATTATTCATATGGCATTATCCATGTTGGTAGTAAAGTTTCTGACAGGATGTGGGACTGGATTAGAAAATAGTTGGAATGGGACTTGAACAATTAATAAATT